>Ga0181409_1000030_pt1 | contig 44784 bp, 53 predicted proteins | sample 32SPOviralmetaG_FD_130138 | JGI IMG/M metagenome (GOLD analysis project Ga0181409, IMG submission 130138) | Marine viral communities from the oligotrophic San Pedro Time Series (SPOT) site, San Pedro Channel, CA, USA - 32 SPOT_SRF_2012-05-30 | ecosystem: Environmental > Aquatic > Marine > Strait... | reverse complement strand
GGAGTTGACACTGGAAGCACTACGTGGTTTCAAGTTAGGCGATACGTTTGTATTAATTGAGGAAGACAATCCTACCACCAGCACCAAGGATAAGTATCCTAAGATTTTATCTTTAAAGAAAACAGGCAACGTCTCAATCACTACTGACAGTGGTGAGACATATGCAATTTGAAATCAATGAATTGGAAGAAGCATTACTCCGAGATGGACAAGTGGTTCCAGTTGACATACGAAATCGACTGGCAAACCTACGTGAACATGCTCGCACGTATGACGCAATGCTTGAACTGGTGCAAGTGGCACTCCCCCGTACATACTCTGTCATGTTTGAGGATGAATATGATATCATCATTACCGATGATGATGACCACACCCCCGATGATGAAGAGTAAAAAGAATTCATTTATCCACAAAAACCCTCTAGTAATATAGAGACACTACGTGTATAATGAATATTCAACAAAGCAAATAAAGGAGAATATTATGACTGCTAAATTGAGTAAGAAAACGAAGGTACTAAACCTTCTATCCAAAGGTAACAACGTTGCATGGACTACAATCCGTAACCGTTTTGACCTTACATCCCCACGAGCAATGGTTGACACTTTGAGAAGTGAAGGTCATGCTATCTATGTTAACACCATTGGTGGAAAAACCTTTTACAGGTTAGGTACACCTTCTGCTGCTATCATTGCTGCTGGCATTGAATCAGTTCTTGGTACTGAACAGGCTTACGCTTAATCGGTATACTCGACTTGAGGACAGGAAATCGATTAACACCAAGTCCACAATTTCTTACACGACATGAGTGTAAACAGATTTCCACCCTCTTAGAAGGTTAACTAAATAAAGGGTAGGCTTTCGGGTCTACCCTTTTTTTTGGGATATAGTATGACAAAGTATGACACCAATGAAGTGTTTCTAACAATCATCACACAGTTTAATAACCTGCCGTGGGAAGATAGAGTCATACTTCTCAAATTACTTAAACAACACCACAAGGACGCATTAAAAAATCCTGTGATTTTAAACGAAGATTAATTATGGCAAAAGTATTAGGAATTAACACCAGTCACGAAGCTTCTATAGCAGGGATGACTGACGGCAAACTTGACTTCTATCACGAAGAGGCCCGATGGGCACGTGATAAACATTACATACCCCATGAGGATGGCATCAAAGAGAGTGGTATGTTGTCACTGGACTGGGCATTTGAACAGACACCCGTTGATGATTGGGACACTATTGGTATAGCATCTTTTGATAGACGCCATACTTCTTTGCAATTAATGTATGAAGAACAGAACGAGGACGATGAGACCGTTCAGATATTTCCTTTGTTAGAAGAAGACCGTTGGTTGTTTGAAGACATGAGACAGTATCTGATTGCGGAACCTATTACAGTAGAACGTGTTGAACAAGCACAAAAAGATTTTCAATGGGACGGTGACACACAAGTATTTCAATTTGGTTTGGAACCAGGCCATGACATGCCAATCAATACTTCTATCGCAGAGAAGTATGATATCAAAGAGTTTGACTTTGTTGAAGAACACCACCACCTGCTTCATGCATTTTGTGGTTTATACATGTCCCCATTTAAAGAGGCATTGGTTTTAGTTTGTGACGGTGGTGGTTCTAGAGCATTCTATGAAGACTATCCTAGTTACGGAGAAATAGAATCCATTTATTATTTGGATGACCAAACCGTTGAACCTCTATACAAACATTTAACAAACAATCGTGATATCAATTCCACTGTAATGTCATCGATAGACCAAAACTTTTTCTGTCATGACACGCAATTCGACTTAAGTGCAAGCGATAACAAGTATGGATATGATGTACGTTTGAGTTCTCTTTATTCTGAAGGACAAAAGTTTTCTATGTTGAGTCAGTTATGTAAATTGGACGAAATGGGACGAGCTGCTGGCAAGTTGATGGGACTAGCATCTTATGGTTTAAATTACCCATGGGATGAATATAGTAATCACGGTGTTGCAGGCAAGTTGCAACGTGAAACTGTAAATCACACCAAAGAATTAATTCAACGTGCATTAGACTATAAACCCGAATGTAAGAATATTATTTTGTCGGGGGGTTATGCATTGAACTGTGTTGGTAACTATGAATACAAAAAGATATTCCCCAACATTAATATTTTCATTGACCCCGCATCACACGATGGTGGTACTGCTATTGGGTCATGTGTTAAAAACACTTTTTATATGGGAGGCGAGTAATGGATATTGATGACGGTGTTAATAATTATTTAACAGTTGATGAGGAAGGTGCTATTGAGTTCTATCCAGGCAAGTATATTATTCGTACCCAACTTGAAGCAATCAAACAAATAGCATCTCAACAAATGGTTGCAATCTTTCAAGGTGAGTCAGAAATTGGCCCACGTGCTTTGGGTAATCGGTCATTATTGTTTGACCCAACAAACCCACGTGCTAAAGTTATTGTAAACGAAATTAAAGAACGAGAAGACTTCCGTCCATTTGCTGGTACGATTCTATTAGAATACTTTGAGGAATATTTTATTACCGAAGGCATAGATGAATCACCGTGGATGAGTTATGCGATTCGTGTTAAGGATGATAAGGTACAAGAGATATCTCCAATCGTTCACCATGACCTTACATGTAGAGTGCAGACGGTAACCGAAGAACAGAATAAAAACTATTACAACTTAATTAAAGCATGGCATGAAGAAAGTGAATGTCCTGTTATCTTCAATACATCGTTTAACCTTGGTGGTGAAGCGATGGTAGAATCCTTAGCAGATGCAGTTGATACTTGTGAACGTTCCGCAATTAATTTCATCTACGTGCCTGAAGACCAAGACATTCCACACCTAGAAAAGTTTGTTAAGACGGAAGAAGAACTTCAAGAAATAAGAGATACAATTGAAGAGGGTTATGCACAAGCTAATAGGGAAGAGTTTGGCAATGGCGAAGCAATAGACCTAACAAGTAACGATGCTTTTATAAATAGTTGAATGGAAGTAACCAATACTGCAATAGGAAAATTAATTGAAAAGACTAGCACCAATCATCATGTTATTCGTATCGGTCTCACTGGTGGGGGTTGTGCTGGGATGGAGTACGTATTCCGTTTCAACGAACCAAGTGAAAACGAACCCACAGACAAAGTGTTCGACTATGGAAAGTTCTCTATACGTATCGATGAGCAGTCCGCTCCACTCCTACGACATGCCACTCTTGATTATGTCGTGCGAGGAATCAACGAACAATTTGAAATCATCAACCCCGATGAACAATCCCGTTGCGGATGCGGAGTCTCAGTAATATTTTAAAAAGGTAATTATATAATGAAGTGGTGGAATAAATTTATAGAATGGGGATGGCGTCATGAGTTGGAAGCTGACAAAAAGTTTGATGATGCATGGAATGAACACAAAGATGATGTGTCGATAAAACCCGAAGTAATCGACATGATGAAAGATGATGTTGACCCCAACGACATATCAATTGAGAATGCGTACAAGACAAGATGGATTTGGTATCATACCATTCTAGCAATTGGTATCTTTTTTACTAACATAACACTATTAGCAATTTTATTATTATTGGCGATTAAATTATGAACATATATGATAACCCAGCATTAGACAAACCCTACATGCAATTGGTATGTAACCCCTATGAGCACAGTTCTTCTGTGAATACCCGTGTTACCATTGATGTAATGCAAAAAGATTTATCACGTGATGATATGGTAGAAGTATTAGAAGGATTTATGAAAGCAATGGGATATCACTTTAGTGATAAAGAAGCCCTTTGTATTGATGTACACCCATGAAAACGTCTAGCGCAAAAGCAAAAGGAAGACTGTTACAGAAGTGGTTTGCTAATTTACTAGTAGAAGAACTTAAAGCAGACCCCGAAGATTTAGAGTCTAGACCCATGGGTTCCCAAGGTGAAGATATCATCATGGGAAAACAGACTAGACAAATCTTTCCCTATAGTGTAGAATGTAAGAATCAAGAGGCAGTTAATGTATGGAAGGCATACGAACAGGCTTCTGAAAATTGCAAGGGTTATGAACCATTAGTCGTTATTAAACGTAATCGGTCTAAACCATTAATTGTTATGGATGCTGAAGCATTTGTTAGGTTACATGATAAATAGTAGAACATAACTTATTTTAGGAATTAATGAAAACATTTAACGAAATCATATCAGAGGCGACAGACAAGGATACGAAAGTACCCTTCCGTCTTGTTGTGCTCGCAGATAGACCAAAGACAGTTAAGGATAATGCAAGTTCTACTAAACTAGTGAGAGCCGCAGAGAAGAATAAACTAGAAGTTTATAACTGCAGAGTCAACGGTGCTTTTGTTATCCGAGACCAAGACACTGGTGAGATTCGTGTTCACAATGCAGACGATGATAAAGGTTTTGTATTAGACGCTGACACAATCGTCATGAACCGTGGAAGTGTAACCCGTAAAGATTCTTACCTTGATTTGATTTCTCAGATTGAACGATATGGTATTGCTACGTGTAATCCACGTGAGTGTATTGAGGTGTGCTCGGATAAGTTTAGAACTTACCTTAGACTTCAAGAGATTGGTATGAACCAACCACGAACTGTTTTGATTCCAAACGATGAACCCGAAACAGTTGATAGAGCACATGAAGCACTAGACAATGAATTCCCTATGGTGCTTAAGACACTACAGGGCAGTAAGGGTGTTGGAGTTCTTCTAATCGAAACAGAACGTTCTCTACAATCCCAAGTAAGTTTGATTTATAAGATTGACCCCTTCTGTGATATCTTACTACAGGAATATATTGAATCAGACTATGACGTTAGAGTTGTAATCGTTAACAGAGAAATTATCGGTGCAATGAAACGTAACAAAATCACTGGTGACTTTAGAAGTAATATGTCACAAGGTGCAAAGGCAGATGAGGTAGAACTCACTGACCTAGAAAAAGACCAATGTCTACAAGCAGCTAAAGCAGTGAATGGACAGTGGGTAGGTGTTGACTTTATCCCCGCAAAGAATAGGGATAAGGATGCACCATATATTATCGAAGTTAATCATTCGCCTGGAACAGCAGGTATAAGTAACATCATCAAACAGAACGTCTCTGAACTTGTTATTGACAAGTACATGGACAGGGAAATATGGAAATACTCACCGAAAGAGTGTGGTGTCCTTGAGACCATGGAGATTGATGGAGAAGAAATGACCGCTAAGTTGGACACGGGAAACAACACTACCGTGTGCTCGTTACATGCTGAAGACGTAAACATTAAGGGTAAGAAAGTTACATGGACTGGGTGGCATGGTAAGAAACACTCTGCTAAGTTAGAGAGAATGGTTTCTCTTATCAAACCCGAAGAAGAAAGACCTGTTGTAAAGATGGAGATAAACTTCTTAAATACTATATATGAACAAGAGGTGTCTTTAGACAAAAGGAATTCAATCCCCTTTTTAGTCAATCGTGACTTTATGAAAAGGGCGAACCTAATGATTAATCCAGCGAGGAAGTTTTTGTTAACTAATAGAAGAGATGATTCAGCAACAGACTAAACCGAGTATTCAAGAACGGTGTCGTGATAAAGCTTTAGAAGCGTGGGGTGACGTAGAATACGCAATCGACAACTATCCAAAGAAATTTGAAATGACCAAGTGGTTGAACCGATTGGGTTATAGCCCCATGGTGGTTAAGCACATGCAAGGACTACTGGAAGATATGAAGTATGAAGTTCGTAACGAAGAAGGTTGCGAACAACTAGAGGAAGGATACTCACACTTCACCCCCGCAAAGAAAAAGAAATTTCTTAAGTTCTTAGAGGATATTGATTCTTCTATTGCTACATGGTTGGTAGAAAATAAGACAGTACGTAAAGCAAGAGTTCAAACCGCTGAACAAAAGGTTAAAAAACTTAGAGCAATGTCGAAAGACAAACCTACTCACCATGAGACAGGATTGCATGAAATCGACCCACTGGAAATTATACGTGCTAAGAAACTATTTACATACAACGTTAAGACCCGAAAGATAAGATGTTATAGTTCTTATGGATTAAACGTCAAAGCAACTAAAATAGTATCAGTTGATAAAGTTGAAGAAAAGACCTTGACAGATATCAAATTACTTGATAGGCTTATTAAAGGTGGTAATATAATTGCTAACGGATTTATGGATGAGTTGAAGACGAAGTCCAAAGTACCCGAAAACAATCTTATTACTAAAAATACGATTTTAATAAAAGTGGTCAAATGATATTAATAGATTTTAGCCAGACCATCATTGCTGGTCTTATGGCACAACTCAAAATCAATGATGGTGAGGTAAGTGAAGACTTGCTACGTCATATGATTATAAACTCATTACGTAATTATCAGAAGCGGTACTCTGAGGAGTATGGTGAAATTGTATTGTGCACCGACTCTTCAAATAACTGGCGTAAGAAGTTCTTCCCCCTATACAAAGCAAACCGTAAAAAGACACGTGATGCTAGTGGTATGGATTGGACTCTCATATTCGATACCCTTCACAAAGTTAAGATGGAAATCAAAGAGAACTTTCCATACAGATACATGGCAGTAGATATGGCAGAAGCCGATGATATCATTGCTGTACTAACAAAACAATCAAAAGAACCCGTACTCATTGTAAGTGGAGATAAAGACTTTCAACAACTACATAAATACTCATACGTAAAACAGTGGTCACCGAACCTAAATAAATTTGTGGTTCAAGATGACGCTGAAGGGTTTTTAAAAGAACACACCTTGAGAGGTGATAAGTCGGATGGTATTCCGAATATCCTTTCTAATGATAATTGTCTAGCTGAAGGTATCAGACAAACACCATTGCGTAAAGCAGTGTTTGATGCTTACATGAGAATCACCATTGAAAACGATGATAAATACTATAGGAACTATCTCAGAAATCAAACTCTAATTGACTTTGATTTTATCCCACAGGACATAGAAGATAGTGTAATGAATGAGTATCAGAACACCACCCCTGTAACAGGAAAAGTTTTTGACTACTTGCGAACACATAGGTTAGATGACCTATTAAATAATGTTGAGGATTTCAGACTATGACAGAAGAAAAGAAAAAAGGCAGAGGTAGGCCAAAAGGCGCACCAAACAAACCTCTTATGGAAGGTATGCCAACGGAGAGAAAGACTCTCACAAATGATGCAGACGTTTTTGAAATACTAGGACAAGCAAACCTAGTTGACGAAGTGGACAAACAGGCACACGGTCTGAAAGTTTACAATGAAAGAAATGGTGCAGTAAGTAAAGTATTGAAGTGGGCATTTGACCCCGCAATAGTTTCCACCCTACCCGAAGGTGCTACACCTTTTAGAAACGATGATGCACCGTCAACAGACCTTGCACCAACAAGTTTAAGATTTGAACACAAGTTGTTTAAGTATTTTGTAACCGAACAACTACCACAACCAAAACGTGAATCCATGTGGATTGGCATGTTAGAAGGTATCCCTGCTAAAGAAGCAGAGATGATGGACTTGATTCATCAAGGTAAGTTTCCGTTTAAAAATATCAATGAAGAAGCTGTAAAAATAGCGTTTCCTCAACTATTAGGATAGATAAATATAATTGTAGACCGAGACTATACATAGACAAGAGAGTATATGATACAAAATTGTCATGCTCAATAAGCCAATTAATAGTCGTGTTCTGCTCCATGGAGAAACTAAATTATGAATGAAACTGAATCAACATTCCAACTACCGCCAGAACTTAATGACGTTCCATTGAACTACTCAATGACGCATATTACGTTTGAAGACGTACAGGGTATTTTATCCCTAGTCGATATTGCATTAGCAAGAGGTAGCATCAAAGGTGATGAACTCACTGTATTAAATCAAATCCGAAACGACTGTCTTGCGGAACTTCAAGACTTCCAAGTCTGGCAACAGAAACGTCAACAGGTAATGGCAGTAGAAGCCCAAGTTGCAAGGGAAGAAAGAGAAGCATCAATCCGAAGAGAAGCTGAAGTTGCAAAGGCAACATCAGAAGCTAAGATTCAATCCGCACAGGAAGCTGCTAGGATTCTTCAAAACAGAATCAATGAATTGGAAGGACAGATTACTGCAAGAGGTATAACACCCGTTGCTGGTACAGAAGTTCCTACTATGCCTAATACTAACGTATCAAAAGCATTTGAGAACGCAAGAAAAAATAATCCCGTTCCAACGATTACCAATCAACCACAAATTTCAGAAGACGAAGAATTTAATGCAAAGGTAAGTGAAGCACGTGAAGCTTTCGATAGTAATAACTCTACTATTGATGACCAAATGAAAGCACTGGGTGACATGATTGATTTCTCTGAAGATGAGGAATGGACTTACTCTTTTGATGATGCTGATTTTAAACCATTACCAACCAGTGATGGGAAGTCAAAAGATATGGATAACGTTGCACCATTGTTTGAAATTAAAGTTGGACAAGACGGTAACGTACCATTAGGTGAACAAGTTACAGAAGAAGATGTTAACGCTAACGTAACTGAAATGGAGATGGATGACTTTGAACCTATTGAGGGTGACGGTGAAGTCGAAATCGAAGTTAGAGAAGACCCCGAATCTATAGCTGAAGTTCAGAAGATGAAAGAATCTGTAGAAGATGAGTATGAGGAAATTGTAATTCCTAACTCAATGGAACTGCAGAAAATGACTAAGTCTAGAATTGCAGAAGTTGGAACATCATTAGGTTTTGTTATTTCTCAAGACCAAACAAAGTCTGCTATGATTAAAGACTTTGAAGAATCATCTTGGAACTTAATCCAAGAAGCTGAAGCAGACGAAAACTCAATGGTACATCAAGATGAAGACATCATACGAGATGGCGGATACTTTGGGGAAGACGACTCTTAAGAGTTCTACCCCCCACAACCCAAACTACGATATTCCCAAGGACACTTTTAGAGTGGACATTCCTTGGGATTGGTCGTGTAGATTAGGGTTACAGTTCGACAGAGAATACGCCAAGGTATATACAAATGAAGATTCTATTCTTGTATCAGCAAATGATTTGAGCAACTGGTTTGACCACATCAACCAGCCCCTTGAATATTATGGAGAAGTAAAACTATACTTTCACAAAGAACAGGGAAACCCAGCATCAACCCAAACGGACTACAATTGGGATTCTCAATTTATCACACTCAAAAAAAGTCACTTTACAGAATACAACATTGGTGATACCATTGATATGGAGTACATAGACCCTTGCCCTAAAAATGCAGTGTGGACTCTAGGTATTAACAAAAGAACTGTTCTAGAAGGTGAACGTCACATAAGACTATCCAAAGGAGACAACGATGGATTGGACACTACCGACAACTCAGTTAATGGGTAAATTCAACAAGTGGACTGAGAAAGATACAGCACTCTTTAAGACTGCTTTATCTAAAACTGGACAAGTAATTATACAAGTCCAAGACTCTTCAGACGATGACTTTGATAGACGCAAAGTTAAAATCGTTGAGAAACTAACCGAAGCAGGTTTCTTTCATCAACATGAGTTTGATGTAATGCGTGTGCCTAATGTAATTCATTTAGCATACATTCCTAACAAAAACTACATTGTTGAGAAGGTTACGGTATAAATACTAGTATGTCAGATATCGAATACAATGATTTTGGATTTACAGCGATGGACGCAGACGAACTTGCGTCTGTCGATACCAAGATTGTAGAGAAAACAGCCACTGCTACAGAAGTAATCAATAAACTAGATAACTTCATCCGTCCCCTATTGGAAAACCTTGCAAAGGATTCTGACAAAGACTATATCTACTGGCCAAAGAGAGTAGACATCATCAACAAGAAAATAGAAGAATTAGATTTAATTCAAAAAAATATCTAAAACCCTATTGACTGTACCCCCCCTTATAAAGTATAATAGATTTATCAACTGACAAAAGTTAGTTGTGAGTTCAAGTCACTTAGTGAAGAACTCTTTATTAATTAGACCCTGTTTATTCAGCGTCAATACATAAGGTGAAAACTATGAGTAAATTTAATTTACAGGAGTTAATGGCTGATACTCCGTTAGATGGTAATCCACAAAGACTTGCAATTGCAATATCTGAACTGAGATTATTGGAAGACAAAATCGACCTATCCCCCGAAGCATATCAACGCTTCTTCCTTGCGGATGACAAATGGCAGTCCATGTTTATGGCGTCATTCTTTAACCCCGAAGTAATTATCCCCGAAGTCGCTCTAAGACTTGGTGCAATGATTCCTAAAGTTGGAATACTTGCCGAAGTAATGGACGGTTGTCAAAGGGTATCTACTATTTTTCGTTTCATGAACAATGAAGTAGCATTACCTAATGTCGATGAACTTGCAGAAGTGCAAGCGCCTGGAGAGGACTTTACCCACGACATAAGAAAAAAACTTTATAAAGAATTACCTCTTTCTGTTCGTGATGCATTCTTGGCTTATCAAATACAAGCACAGATGTACTACAATTTAACCCCGCAAAAAGCAGGGTGGTATTTTGTTAATGTCTTAAACAACACAAACACATTAAATGCACAGGAAAAAAGACAAGCGGTTTCTTCTGCTATGTCTAGAACTGTACAGCAATGGGCAAGGTTCAATCCACTAGGTATATTTGAAACGGTTGACGGCAACAAGTTGAAGTGGATTGCAAAAGCAGAACACAAACGTTTAGATGTAGACAAGACTCTTGCAGAGATTGTGTTTATGTGTAGTGAGGAAAGTTTCAAAACTAAAGGAACCACAGGTAAAGTCATAAATGATTTTTATGATACTCAAGCGTCTATGTCCCAAGATAAATTTAGTAATGCGGTGCATATTGAAAAGGTTCTTAAGTTTGTAGGTGAAAGTATGAAGAATCATGCCACCGCTAAGTCTAAGATTGCCCTTAAACCTTTCAGAAACTATTGTTACATGGTATCTAGTATGATGAAGGCGAAGAGGAAGATAGACCCTATTGAGTTTATGGAAGTTTACATTCAAGCAATTTATAACCTCAAGAACGTACCTGTTCCCAAAGGTCTCACTGGAACCCCATACGAATTACGTATGAGAGGTAGTGGTGCAGAAGACACTAATGTAGCACTGGAATTATTGTGGAAAGAGATGTCCCTCATAACATTCTCATCTATTCAGTTAGATAGTAAGAGAACATTTACCCGTGAAGAAGTCCTTGACGCTTATACGAAGCAGGACGGAATATGTGCTATATGCGGTATGGAGATGGGTGAATTTGGTGAACACATTCACGGTGACCACGTATTATTGTATAAAGACGGCAATTCTACTACACCCGATAATTGTGATGCTGTTCATGCATCATGCAACGTTAGAAAATAAGCGAAAAACCGCTTTACAGTGACAGCTAGTTTTTGATAAGCTGGCTGTCAAATCAAAAGGAAAGATTATGAATAGTATATACGAAGATAGCAAGGCAGTGATGCAGATTGTAAAGATTGGGCGACAGATGATTGCTGCCTGTGAGTGCAACCTATTATTCCCGAAGGATGACCTTATGTGGAATCGTGCTGTGACTGCTGGAAACAAACTTGTCACCCTAGGAACACCATGGGGTATCAAATCAATAAAAGACCTATCACTAGAAGAGTCTAATGCGGTTAGGGAATTTCTAACCAACAAAGATAACTACACCTAAATTCCCCATTACGGGGAAAATCCGTAGAGATAAAAAAACTTGAAGGGGCTGTTGACAATGACAGCCCTTTTTTGTTAGCCTTATAGTATGGAAAAGATAATTAAAAAGGTTGATTGGGAGTTCACACAAGGACTTGCAATTATGGTACTACCCCTAATATTGGAGATTGCTAAATGGTTGAATTAGAGAATAAACTCGCTGTTTTAGATGACGCTAAATGGAATATGAAGTCGAATGTCGATAAAGTTAACGACATAACACGTGCTATCAAGTATGATGACACCCCCATGAACATCTATATCCAAGTAGAGTCCCTTGCAGAGTCCCTAGGAATCGATGTGGAGTCTGAGGTTGACGAGATTAGGTCTAAAGTAAACGACCTTGAGAGCGCAATATACGAACTTGTGGCTCCATTTGAGGACAAACTAAGGGATATCGAGAACGAACATGACGAACTCGAAATGGAAATCGAAGACAAAAAATATGAAATGAGCTGTTGACAGTGACAGCACTATTCCTGTAAAATGGCTACATAAACTGAGAAAAGGAACTGAATTATGGCGTATGTATCACAATCAATGAAGAAAGAACTTGCTCCTGCTATCAAAGCAGTGTTGAAAAAGTACAAAGTTAAGGGTTCAATCGCTGTTCGACACCATTCTACCCTAGTTGTTAACCTAAAAAGCGGTTCGGTAGACTTCCAAAAAGATTCTAACCACGATGGTGAGTACCACTATCAAGTAAATCCCTACTGGTTTCAAGACCACTATGTCGGAACTGCTAAATCATTCCTATCTGAGTTGATTGAAGCGATGAAGGGGCCAAATTTCTTTGATAAATCGGACATTATGACCGATTATCACCATCGTTCACACTATTTTGATGTGAATATCGGAAAATATAACGAAAAATATGTTGTCACCGCTTGACAGTGACATCACTTTTTTCATATAATGGCTACATGATAAAGAAAACGGAGAAAATTATGAGTGTTCAAACTATCAAACAAGAAATGATGAAAATGACCCAATCTGAGTTGAGTCACATTATTCAGTTAGCACAACAAATCAAGCAGATATCTGCTACTGCGACTTTTTCGGTTGGACAGGAAGTTTTTGTGGTTCAAAAAACCAAAAAGACGCCTGGAATCATCGAAAAGATGAATCCCAAAAAGGCAGTCGTTAGGATGAACTACGGTTCTAGGGGAGTTGTCCCTGTTTCGGTTCCTTATTCAATGATGGAGGCAGCGTAATGACTAAATTATCCGCTTTGGTTGAAGAAGTAAACCAAGAACAAGAATTGCTTCAATTGTGTGAGAAGTTATGTGATGACCTTCTCACGGAACATAAAAAACAGTTTCCAACTTTGACTGAATATTCCTACTATTACAAAGTATCTAGGAAGTACATCAAGGTAATTCAGAACTGTGGTAATCAACAATCGGTTTGGGGGTTCATCAATAAGTCAAAATGGACTAAACCAAATGGTGTTACCTTTGAGTGTGGTGACGTACTCAAGTCTGCTGGTTGGGCAACCCCAGCACTGAATCAGGCGAGAGGCAATCTGTTTGACGGTTACACTATCACGGGGATGAGAAAATACGGCCCCGACTACTTAATTTAACGGAGACTACTATGGCGAACTTACTAATTCAAACCCAATACTGCGAGAACTATGCTGCTCATGATGAAGATTATGTGCATGGTGTTTCAGCCCCACATTGGAAGTACAAAGGTGGTTCGTCATATGTTATTGCCGTGGAGTCTTTTGACGTTGATGGTCTTCAAGACCTTATCGAAGAGACTTCATTTTTACATACTTTCCGCAACGAAGCAGCTGAGGAATATGTCCTTGGTTGGGAAGTTGTATCCGACTCTGAACTTGCTAGCAAGATTGAACCATGGGAATCCCCATACATTCTCGCTAAGAATGAGGCGGGTCTGTGGACTTCTAAGAAAGTCACCGAAAATGGTGATTACGGTTATCTAAGAAGTGAGATAGTCTCTAGGGTTCAAGTTTGGACATATGAAGCAGGCAAAACTGTAGACCAGTATCATGTTGAGTATGTCATGCAAGATGGAACCACAATCGTGGGTGATGAATCTCTTTCTAACTACCTTAAGGCGGTTGCATAATGGCACTAACTTATTTAAAAGAAATTACGGATTGGAGTGATTGCGGTTGTAACATTCCAAACCACACTTACATTTTCAATGAGAAAAAACAAAATGTAGGATATATTAAAACGGGAACACGGAAACAAATTTTCTACGGAAAACCTTCCAAGTTGTTCAGCAAATCTAGGCGCAAATTCGTCCAGTTGAAAAAAACAGAATCTGATTATGATTAAACCACAAACAGAAAACATTTTGCAAGACCTCGATGGAGTTCAGCAAATCTATAATTTCCCTAATGGTTATGGTGCTTCCGTTGTGAAGCACAAGATGAGTTATGGGGGTAAAGATGATTTATGGGAATTAGCGGTTATCAAGGGTGAAGATTTATGTTATACTACTCCTTTAACAAGTGACGTTCTTGGTTGGTTAACTGATGAAGATGTTCAACGTGCACTTAAGGAGATTGCTAAACTATGAATTTATTTTACTTACACGAAGACCCAGTCAAATCGGCATCGATGCATGTGGATAAACATGCCGTCAAAATGGTCATTGAGTATGCTCAGATGTTATCGACTGCTCACCGTATCTTAGATGGTAAACAATATATCGATGCATCCAGTGGACGTAGAATCAAACGATGGGCGCTTGAAGGTGAAATGGAAGGTATGCTGTACAAAGCATCGCATATCAATCACCCTTCAACACAATGGGTTCGTGGTAATGCTATACAGTATCAATATGCTTACGATATGTTTGTTGCATTGTGTGATGAGTACACGTACCGTTATGGACGTACTCATTTGACCGATGAGAAACTCAGAGGTTTATTGAATCAACTACCAAATAACATTTCATTGGGTCAATGGTCTGAACCACCCCAGTGTATGCCTGATGATGTAAAAGTCGAAGGCAACTCCTTAAATGCATACCATAAATACTATGCTAAGTACAAGAAAGACTTTGCAGTTTGGACTAAACGAGAAGTCCCCACATTTATGGAACAATATGCCTAACTACGATTTTTATAATTCTAAAACAGATGAAGTCGAAGAGCACTTCATGTCATTCACCAAGTTAGATGAGTTCAAAGAACAGAACCCGCATCTACAACAACGTATCCTAGGAGCACCAATGACAGTTGGTGGTGTAGGTGACCGAGTTAAAACCGATGATGGGTTTAAAGAAGTATTGTCTAACGTGGGTAAAGCATATCCAGGCAGTACGGTTGATAAACGTTATAATGGGGTTGGCGTAAAAGAATCTCAAACACGTGCGATTATCAAAAAGCATATTGACTTACAGTCAAAAAAGAAGTAGAATAGAGAGTATATGATGATTAAAGTGAGAACAAATCCCTACGACATTTCTGAACTAGAAATGTTTGACCTTGATACTGTACAGGAAAACGGTCAACGTTTCTACTGTGATAAAAAAGGAATCAAGTACCCCAGCGTAACAACTGTTGTTGGTTTGGAATCACGTAAACATATTCAAGCGTGGAAAAAAAGAATTGGTGAAGAGAAAGCAAACAAAATCACTAAAGCTGCTACAGACCGTGGAACTAAAATCCACCAACATGTAGAAGATTATCTACGTAAAGAAAAAGAGTTCATTGAATTTGACAACCTTATCCATGAAGGAATGTTTAAAAGCATTCGCCCAGTTTTGGATGAGATAACCCCGCTTGCTCTAGAAGCACCGATGTATTCCGATACATTAAAGATGGCGGGAAGAGTTGACTGCATTGGAATACTAGACGATACGCTTTGTGTAATTGACTTCAAAACTTCTGGCAAGTTTAAAGAAGATTATATGGCTCGTCCATGGTTCTTACAAATGACTGCTTATGCAATCATGGTTGAAGAACTTACAGGTAACAAGATAGAGGAGTTGGTGGCATTAGTCATGGTTGAAAATGGACAATACCAACTCTTTTCCGCTAACCATGAGGACTACATTGATGACCTGTGCAAGGTGCGTGCTCAATATAAAAACATTTACGGAATATGATAACTAAAAAAGAATTTACAGAACAGGTAGAAGTTCTACTTAATCGTGGTGCTAGTGTTATGGATGCTATTATTAAAGTATGCGAGAATAACAAAATAGAACCCGAATCAACCAAGAGACTTTTGAGTGACCCATTGAAGATTAGATTGGAAGCGGAAGCAAAGAAGTTAAACATGGTCAATAGAGGTGCGAATTCACAAGCATCGTTGACTACATTTTTTAAGTGAGGTAATTATGGAAAATGGTGATATCGTCACGGTAGTGACACTGAGTGGTGAGTACGTTGGAAAACTCACTGAAATGGATACAAGTGCTGGAGTAGTAACTATCAAAGAACCTAGGATGATTGTACAATCGCCTGATGGTCAGATGGGGTTTGCTCGTGGGATTGCCGTAACAGGTGTTGAGAATCCCGATGACTGTACGTTTATGAGTGTTGTCTTTGCGACTCCAACGAATGACCAAGTACGTTCAGCATATCAAGAAGCAACGTCTTCAATTATTGCACCACCCTCTGCCCCAAAATTAGTCAAATAGATGACATCAAGGGAAGGATTTGATGCTTATCAGTTATACCTTGGAATTAAACTACACTTTCATTCCAAGGACTATGACTTTGTAAAATACAACGGTGTTGTAAAAGCAGAACTACCATCCTTTCTAAAACGTAAAGACAAATTTCATTTTGGAAAACTTTCACGTACCTATAAACACGAACTTAAGGATTTCTTCGTAGCGAACCTATCTCAAAAAGATTATTGGGTAGGTGACCTACTAGACAAGGAAGCGGATAAACGGTTCAAAGACTGGAAGAAAAACAAACAGAAATTGTCTTACCTTTTTGAGACAGAAGTAGGCACGCTTTTAAAACATTACAAAATTGATACGGTACTAAGGGTTGATAAGGGACAACATCCACGTTTACTAAAGTCCTTTCTAAGTAAACAAATAAGTTTACCTACCATTTGTATTATGGATGCTATCATAGGATTCACTGCAGATTGGGAACGGTTGATAACGGAGAAGGTCTTGTATCCCGATGTACATAACCAAATCAGAAAGTACAAAGCATTCATAAACTATGACCATGCCCAGTACAAAAAGATATTAATAGAACTATGCTCACAATAGTAGGTAACGGAACAGAACGGGAGATACCCCAAACAAGATGGTGGGGTTGTAATGCGGTTTATCGTAACAGAGTTAAACATGCACGACCCGAACTTTTGTTTGCCGTAGACATACCTGTACAGACAGAGATAGTTGAAAGTGGTTACGCTGATACAAACAAGTTGGTGGTAGGTAATTGGGATGTTATGCCCATTAGTATATTGGAATCATTAAAGATGGGTTTCGGACATACTAAAATTATCGAGTCCGTCCGCCAGAATGATGAGTATCTAGTAATACAGGGGGATGAAGTTGAGACTACTTTTCTTGGCTTAAGCAGCCCCCAAATGAAGAACATTATTATGTATAATTATCCCGAACTCAAGAACCTCTTTTGTGGAATGAGTGCACTAGGATATGCTATGCTTAATGGTGAGAAGGAAATCACATTGACAGGATTCAATGCATTGGAGTCTGAAAATTACTCTAATAAATATGAAGGTACTTTAAATTACGGACATAAATACAATAGTGAAAGCAGAGTCTTAAGTGCTCAGCGTTCACAGTTTATTGCTCTACTTGAACGATTCAAAGATGTAGAGGTTTTTATCAAAAACCCTCTTACAAATATCGTAAAGGTAGAGTATAATAAACTATATTACTATGAAAGTAGTGAAAGGTGGATTCTAGGCGAAGGTCTTGAGTCCGATACAATGCGATAAGATGCGATATAATTGTTAATAAAATAGGAGAATACAATGTCAAATTCATCATTAGATAAACTACGAGCAGCGATGGAATCTGCTTCAGGCCCAGCACAGGGTGAAAAAAAATCCTACAATGACGATACGATGTGGAAACCCGAACTTGATAAAACAGGTAATGGTTTCGCAGTAGTTCGTTTCCTTCCAACTCCCGAAGGCGAAGAAATGCCATGGGTCAGTTATTTTGACCACGGATTTCAAGGCCCAGGCGGTTGGTATATTGAGAAGTCTCTAACGACTCTTAATAAACAAGACCCCGTCAGTGAATACAACTCTCAGTTGTGGAATACTGGAATCGAAGCAAACAAAGAGATTGCACGTAAACAGAAGCGTAGACTTCATTACATGTCAAATGTCTATGTTGTTTCAGACCCGAAGAACCCCGATAACGAAGGCAAAGTTTTCAAATACCGTTACGGTAAGAAAATCTTTGAAGCTCTTAAGGAAGCAATCTCACCAGCATTTGAAGATGAGAAAGCAATCAATCCTTTCGACTTGAGAGGCGAAGGCGCTAACTTCAAGATTAAGATTAGGAAAGTAGATGGCTACTGGAACTATGACAAATCTGAGTTTAGTGACCCAGCACCTTTGTTTGAAGATGAAGATAAACTAAATGAAGTTGTTGCTTCTATGCATAGTTTATCGGACGTTATCTCGCCTAGTGAGTTCAAGTCTTATGATGAACTGAAGGAAAAGTTCAATCGTGTTCTAGGACTAACTGGTGCGACAGCAACCTCAACAGCAGAAAGCGTTGCAGAAGATATGGAAGAAGTGCCATGGTCTGACGTAAACAAGGAACCTGTTGCTGAGGCTCCAGTAATCCAATCAGCATCCGATGATGACTCAGAAGACGCTATGGATTACTTTAAGAAACTTGCCTCTGACTCGTAATCGTCAGTTGTAAGCTTCGGGGGGTGGTGACTATATTATGTTTACCAAGTGAGTGCACCACCCAGTTAGAACTAAGACCGTGGATAAAAATCTGAGGGGGTACTTAGTTAGGGAAAGGCAGACAGCTAAAATAGGAGCGGGTTTGTCGGTAAGGAGCGGGTAGCAGTAATGCGTGGGGCGACTTTACACCTTTTACAAATTTTTTACATTATAAATAAACATTATGCCACAAGTAACACCAAAACACGATAAGAAAAGGAATAAGACAGAATCCTTTGACCAACTACTCAGACGTTTCAAGAAATCGTGTGAACGGGCAGGTATTGTCCAAGAGGTTAGAGATAGAGAGTATTATCAGAAACCTAATCAGAAACGTCATGAAGCAAATCAAAAACGCAAGAGACGTAACTATCTTGATAAACTAAAAGCAGAACAACAACATGTTCGTGCAAAACTAGCTAGTCGTTGGATTACGTAATGTCATGTCTACTAAAAGAATACCACAGAAACCTAAGACTAGGACTTTCAAAGAACTGTTTGTAAAAGACACTCCATACGGTCACAAAGTTCAGAGAGACCGAACCAAGTATAATCGAAATAAGTTTAAGCGGGAACAGCTGCTAGACGGGAACCAGTAGGGTCTGTATCTCTAGGTGTTGGGTTTGTACCTCTCACATTAGTATTAGACGCATTCGTTGTTGGCGCATTGATTGTGGTTACTGCTACTTGTTGCGATGCTTGTCTTTCACCGTCTCTAACTCCTTGAGTTGCATCTGCGACATCACCAGCACTTGCACCTGCTCTATTTAAGTAGTTTTGTCTAGCCAAATCAGCAGCGTTCATCTCGCCTCTCTCTCTCCCACCGAATCTATCGATGCCCCCATCATCATACAGGCCTGCACGACCTTGTTCTGCCGCTACCGTTTCTGCAGTGAACTGTCCCAAGCCATTCCTGCTGTTCGCAGTCATCTTCTCAAAAAGTTCATCCTGCCTTGCTGATTCTTCGTCTGAAAGGGCTTCACCATCTCCTAAGAGTCTTTTAGTGAGTGCGTCATACTCTCGTCTTTCGGGGTCAAAGAAGTTTTGTTTGTCTGCTGTTCTTTGGTCTACGTCTTTTTGGCGGAAAAGAACATTATCCTCAGCTTTTTTAATTTGGTCTGTATAATCAAGCGTACTCCATTCAGGCTTCTCTTCCTGTTTCTTTTTCAGTTCTGCTAATTTTGCTTCTGCTTTCTTTAATGATTCCTCTCTACGAGCAATTTGTTCATCGAATCTTGCACCCCGTTCTTCATCCGACATTGCATTAATATCCGCCATGTAATCCATGGATTCCTGCTTTATGTCTTCGTCAGCATATTTCATGTCATTAGCTTTAGCAGGGTCAGCACCATTAGTCATAGCTTCAACCTTTTCGTTGGGTTCTTCACCATCGATTAACCAACCTAAACCAAATGACTCTGCTTTCTTTTTTAACCATGCTTTGATATCAAAACCAAAGACATTTTTAAAGAAGTCACCTATTGCTTTGAAAGGTGTCAACATCAAATCCCATAATCCACCAAGGACATCTTTAACACCTTGGAACATTCTATCGAAGTCCCCAGTAAAGAGACCAGCGAAGAATTCATAAAATCCACCAAAGATATCTCCAATTGTTGATATGATATCCATGAAGTAATCTACCACTGTATCGACAGCGGCTCTAAATCCTTCTGATTCTTTGTATAGATACATTGCACCAGCTACCAGTGCGAGTGCAACAAGACCAATCAATAATGCTGGGACTGAAAGTCCTAATGAAGCTGCTAACAATGATACACCAGTTGCAACCATAGCTGCAGCTGAAGAAAGTAATCCTTTTATCATTAACCCAGCAGATATTGCAAACTTTTTCCCTTGTTTAAGAAATTGTTTACCTGATGCCATTAAATTAGTTGCCATTACCTTAGCACCTTCACGTGCTTTGGCTAAACCATTAGAAATATTTTCACCCATGTTCTGAATACCACCAACGATATCACCGAATACATCTGTGTTTTTGCCTCTAGTAAATAATGTACCGATAGCATTTACATTTTCAACCATAGAGTCAAACGCACCCATGAGGTCAATACCAGTAAGTTTTTTGAATGCACCTGACATGTTTTCCATGTATTCCATGCTTTCTTTTTGCATCTCTTCGAGAGCTTTGTCTAACTGGTCTTGGTATTCCTTTCTGTTTTCTTTTTCACGTTCAATATTTTCATCAAATGATTTGGTTTGTTGGGCGGTCTTTTCAGCTAGAGTTTTTTCTGCTTCCTCTCTCGCTGTTCGTAGTTTTTCTAAAGCTGCACCTGTGACTTGTTTTCCTCTTGTCGCAGCTTCCAGTTCAGCGGCTTCCGCCTTCTCAAACGCTACACGTGCTTTGTAAAGAACATTACCTTTCTTGTTGGCAGTTTCTAATCTTTCTGCACGTTTTTGTTCAAGTGAATTTATCTTATCGTTTACTTTTTTAAACTCACCAAAATCGATACCAGCTATCTCACCCTCACCTTCCTTAAGACCTTGTGCTACTTCTTCTAAAGTATTCTTAAGTTTGTTTGCCGTGAGAGCACCAGCAAAAGAATCTCTTGTAGAATTTCTAAAGTTAGCTGCTGTTACAGCAAACTCTTTATTGGATTCTGCAAGAGTATCTACAACTTTTTTAAATGCGGGTTTAAGAGTCTTTGCGGCCTCTTCTAACTGCTTATCGATTTCGTTTGCCATTGGTTATTTGTTTCCGCCTTGGCCGTTGATTTTGTCTTTAGCTGTCCCAGCATACAGACCAAACCAAGCTGCACCAGCACCAACTACGATACTGATAAGTCCCGATTGTTCCATGGTGGGGGCATCAAGTTCCATGAACCACATAGTACAGTAGTACAATAAGAATATGTAAACACTTAAAAATGCTCTTGGGAATATTCTCCATGAATCAACCATGTTGGATAGGTATATCCAACGTTGCCACGGATTTTCGGGTTCTTGTTCTGTTTTTAATTGTAGAATTTCAGCTTTAAGTGCTGAGTTTTCTGTTACGAGTTCCATGAACTTACTGAGGTCAATCTCCACCTCATTACGACTCATGTCACCACTAAATTTTTCGTCTGCCATGTCTATCTCCTTTGTGATTTATATTTGGCTTGTTCATTTTTTTGCCTTTCCTGTTCATCTTTTAGGAATTGCATTAATAACATAATATAAATCTCCCTTTCCCATGGCATCATATTTTCAAGTTCTTCCAAACTATAATTATGATGTTGCATCAACTGAAAGTTCGTATTGTAATAATTCAATACACTCTCATGAGAAAGGCATATCAAAAAAAACTTTGTAGGCCCTCCATGGTTCTACTTTGTTCTTTTCCACATGAGCAGGTGAAGTCAACGTCCATATAAACTTTAGGCATGTCATCAAAATAAGCACCTAATTGTTCCATTTGTGGAAATGTTAAACTATCCACAAACTCATTGAGTTCTTTTTTCGATACATCATCTGTATCATATACATTTTCTTCATCGAAAATTTCAGTGATACATTGCTTCAACATTTCAAAGGGTTGTTGGTCGGCAGGCATTTTATTTACCTGTTCCATAAGTCCCCAATCGGGATACCTTAACACAACACCCAAGTTGTCGTTTATCATAACTTTAGGTTCAACACCTTTTGACTTAGTTACTTGAACTTCGTCAAGGTTTATTGTAACCTCTCCACTTCCTTTACAGTCATTGTCCTTACAAGGCAGATTAAGTTTAACAGTTTCACCAACTGATACTGCTCTAATTTTAATGAACAGATATTCAATATCAAACATAGGAAGTTTTTCAACGTCCAACCATTCGTTTTCATCGTATGATGTTACTGCCTTAATCATTTGCTTTATAGAAGCAAGTGACCGACTTTGGTCTTCACCCTCTTTCGCAATTACTAAAACTTTTTGTTCCTTAACAAGAAACGGTCTGAATGTTACTTCACGGCCGTCACTTGGTAGTACACATTTATAAGTTGGTGCACTTTGTATTGGTAATGCCATAATTTATTTCCTCAATTATATAATTAGTTACCATTGCCGAATACGTTATTAATCTTACCAAGATTAGTATCTGCTTTGGTTAACTTTCCAAGAAGTTTATCACCTTTACTACCAAATCTAGAAGCGACTGATAGTCCTTCCATAACAGCATTAAGTGCCCTTCTTCCTTTATTTAGTCCCGATAAAGCTGGTGGTTCTGTATATTCTACTTCCCACCCTCTGTATGCCATTGTACAACTGAACTTCAAAATACTATCGGGAGTATTTGCGTCTAACGCCATTGCGTCAAATGTTTTCGGATAACATTCATATAATTTATACTTCAACGCAGAACCGCCGTCAGTCCTGTACTGAGTTATATCAACCTGTCCAATGTAATCGTTGTAATATGCAAATGTTGGTTGCAACTGACTACCTTCTCCAGCAGTAAATACTAAAGACTGCCATGCTTCGATGATGAGTCTATCAGCGAATGCTTGGTCGCAATTAAAAGTAAATATAGTTTCACCACCATCGTTGACTGCATTGGGCATTTGTCTTTTTTGTCCGTATTCAGACCATGGAGTAGATTCGATTGTTCTTCCTGGCAATGAAGCAGTATCACAACGTAATCCTTCTAACGATAACCCCATTGGGCCAAAGAAGTCTGCTTGGAATCTATTTGCTCTTGCACCAGTATCAAAGTTTGATACAAACCTATCGATACCAGTTCCCTTATCATCCCCACCTAGAAACGTGGAGATACCTTTATTAATTAGGTTTTCTATTGCCATTAAATCTTCCTCATGCTTTCAGCGTATACTGTGTTCGCATTTATATTAAACTTTGTTGTTGGTAACATGGACACCATATCCCAATACTTGGGTTCAACCTCTTTTATGTAACTATCGAAGTAACCATTTAGGTATTGCTTCACGCAAGGTTTTGCCCAACGATATGCACCTACACTTTGCACCATCTTATAGTTGATATCAAATCCACCGTCCTCTACATTAGTGTACAATGCATCTAACAATCTAATACGATATCTTGGTGGTAGGTAATGAAGATTCAAACCCATGAACCCAGTATCATATCTTTTGATAGGAATGCAGAGAGGAAAGTAATCCCAGTAAGGTAACTTTGCCTTAGTCTTTGCATCATAAAAAAACATGTAAAGTTTACCCATTTCAACTCTTGTTGTGGTTGGGCCGACTTCATCTAGCAAAGATTGAGAACGCACTCGTATCTGTCTTAAATTATTACGGAACCAATTCAAACTGTCTTGACTACGTTGACGAAGTTCACTTGGTTTTTCGTTGTTTAAGTCATCCAGTAATTGTCCCATACATCTATTTATGCATTTAGGTCAAATGGTCTTCAGTTAATATGCGAAATTTATAGCGTCTGTCTTTGCAGTAGGATTCTGCTGCTTTGAATTTTGCCTGATTGACCGCATAAGTCTGTGCTTCCATTAAATATCTCTTGGAAACTCTATGCTGTGGTTTAGCAGGCGGTTTGAGTTGTTTCTTAGGTTTGACCTCTATGATTTCCCGTACAGTCTGTCCCGAAGTATTTACATACTTAATGTAAAAGTCGGGGAAGTATCTGTGTCTTCTTTTATCAAGAGGGGAAATGTAAGGTATAACGATTTCTTCAGACCCCCATTCAATGATATTGGGGTTTGAATCAGCGTAAACCATGAATCTACGCTCCCAAAGAGAACGATAGTATATTTTAGTAGGGTCACCTTTGTATTTTTTATAGTTTTTAGGTTTGAACTTGCCACTGTAAGACATAAATAGATATAACACCAATATAATTAATAACGAAGGTATTTATGGGTTTAAGCAAATTACTAGACAAGGTCAATCAAGCAAAGTCCGCTGTCTCCTCTGCCAAGGGTATTCAAAGTAAACTAAAGAATATTAATAAGACATCTATCCTTGACCAATTAGGGGAACAGGCAGAAGAAGCAAAAAGAACTTTGGAAAAAAGACGGTCTTCGTTAGAAAAAAACTTAGATGCAAGAAACCAAGCAAAGGGTCTTGCTAAAAAAACTCCTTCAAGCGGGTCAAGAGACTTACAGTATCCACTATATGACCAACTAGATAACTACATTATTTTCAGAACACGTGCTCGTGAGGCAAGAGAAGGTGCAAATGCAGCTAACCTATTATCTAAAGAAGATATAGAAATAGCAATGTACGTTAAACCCGAACATTTAGCAAGTAACTTCACCGTTAACTATAAGACTCAAGGTTTTGGTACAGGTATCCGTGGACTTGCAGATATGTTTGATGGGGGTGAATCTGGCAACTTCTTTGGTGGTGGTGGTGACCTAGAACAATTTGCGGGTGAAGTTAAAAACATGGCAGGAGCTGCTATAAACAAATTGATGAATTCTGCTACAGGTGATTTCATGAACATGAATGCTGGACGAGCAGTTAACCCGATGGAAGAACAGTTGTTAGAAGGTATTGGATTTCGTTCTTTCTCATTTCAGTATGAATTCTATCCACGTTCTGAGGAAGAAGCAGACATGGTTCAGCAAATCATGTACTACTTTAGAACTGCAATGTTACCCGATACTTTTGGTACGTCTGAAACAACAGAAAACGAAAACTTCTTTAACTACCCAAATGTATTTGATGTAGAATGGGAAGGCCCTATTGCAGAAAGACTAGACGGTTTTATGCCAATGGTTTGTACAGGTTGCGACATCCAACACGGTGACACAGAATTAGGTTTTTTTGAGAATGGTCAACCAACCAAGTCTGCTATGAAGTTAGACTTTACAGAAATCAAAATTGTTACTCAAGAGAACTTCCAAAAGATTTCCCCAGTTGGGGATAAGTCTATTACTGGTGCTGACTACAGTATTCGTGATAGACAAACAAGGGGTGATGGGTAATGGCTAACCAATTATATAAAAACTTTCCCGAAATACAATATAAACTTTCTGATGGTAGAATTGTTACCATCAAAGACTTCTTCCGTAAAGCACAAATAAACGGAAACACGTTAAGTGATATAGTTGATTACACTGTCTACGAAATTCAAGACGGAGAACGTCCCGATATTATTGCATCAAAACTATACGGTGACGGTGACTTACATTGGACTTTGTTTCTTGCTAATGAGATAACTAATTACTATGATTGGCATATGGACAATCAAACCTTTGAAAACTACTTAGATGACAAATATCGTGGACAAGTTCTAGTTGCACCAAACAGTACAGACATAGTATCATCAACCAGTAAATTTTTAGTAGGGGAAGATGTATCACAGGGAAGTGCTAAAGGTAAGGTGTTAAAAGTAGACCCAACATTTAAACGCATATGGGTAGAGACGGTCAATGGTCAAAAGTTTAAAGCAAACCAAGAAGTTACAGGATTAAACAGCACCAAATCATTTACACCAAACTCAGTGCAAGAAAGTAGAGATGCGACTGCATACTATTATAATGCTGATGCCTTTGATGCGGGGATACGTTTAAATAATGATTTAACTGAAACAGGTAATTGGGTTCCTCAAACTTTCCAACACCAAGAACTGGAAGAAAACGAAAAGAAAAGAACTATCAAAGTTATCAGACCCGAATTCATACGAAGAGTTGTATCCGAGTTTGAACGCATAATGGCGTAATTATGACTGAAAAGAAAAATATGCAAGGTGGTGTATTTACCATCGATGCCATAAATTTAGTGAACCAAGAAGGTGAATCCGTAGACATACAGAATTCAGTTCTAATGTTTCGTCTGTATGAAAGTATCTACAATAAGTTCGTTACGGGTGATATCCATATTATTGATGGTCTTGATTTATTGAAAAATTTTAAGATTGTTGGTGATGAGTACATTCGTATTTCAATCAAACAGATTGAAGGCATGGGTGAAGAATCTGCTGAAGAATTCAGTATTGACAGAGATTTAAAAGTTTACAAGATTAGTGCAATTAATAGAGTTGACCAATCAACTCAATCCTATGTTCTCAAAGTGTGTGACCCACGGATGTTTACTGCTAGAAATACTAGAGTATCTAGAGTCATGCGTGGTTCATATGATAAGATGTTGCAGAACGTTCTTATCGAAGAAGGTCACATACCTACAGAGGAATTCGTTCATTGGGAAGACACTAAACCCGAAAACCAACAAATGGTTTTACCTAACTGGACGATTGATAAGTTCATAGATTTTTGTGTGAACAACAGTGACAAAGGTATGGCTGATAACGCAACATATCAGAATGGTATGTTCTTTTACGAAACCTTAAATGGTGGTTTCTGTTTTAAAAGTATTGATGAAATGTTCCAACAAGAATTTCCTCTTACATTTTCGTATGGGTCTAGACAAGGAGATACCAAAACTGCAGATATAGATGCAAATGCTGATGGTGGGGTTAATACCGTTATTGAATCGATTGAACACCCGCAACGAGCAGACACTTTAAGGGGAATGATTGGGGGTGCTTATGCATCAACTCAATTGACATATGACCCTATAAGAAAAGTAGAAGAAATTGACCTTTACTCTATTGATGAAGTTTTTTCAAGAAATTCAGAAGGACACCTTTCGGGTCATCCAATGATTAGAACAGGTGGACAAAACGAGGTCTTTGAAAAAGTCCTTACAACAGAGAATGTAGTCGATGCAAAAGTATCTCCAGCAGTTAGTGACAAAGATGTAGATACTAATCTAGGATATAAGTACGATGCGGTTAGAATTTCAGACACTAGAATGATTCATGCATACGATAACGCAACCACTCTAGACGAAGAGGAAACCTTTAAAGGATGGTCTGCCAAAGTCGATACAGCTAAACTAGAACGTAGAGCAATGTTAGAAATTCTACAACAAAATAGAATCATAATTACAATACCTCTAAGAACAGACTTGAGTGTTGGAACAGTTATTAAGTTAGATATCCCCCCACCGCAATCTTCAACAGGTGGTGTGGACATTGCAGATAAAATGAATGATAACAGATATTTGATTACAGACATATGTGTGAATGGTGTACCTGCTGACAAGGTGGGTAAATTGTTCATTGAATGTGTAAAAGAAAGTTACGCAAGAAAGATAGCAGATTATACTCCGTTAGATAATACAGCTGCTCCGAGGAAAGTATAATGAAATTTTGGTATGGTATAGTAGAAGATAGACAAGACCCGTTGATGATTGGTAGGGTTCGTGTTCGTGTACATGGTTCACATACGCATCAAAAAGATGCAATCGCAACCCCCGACTTACCATGGGCTCAAGTCATACTTCCAACCACCGAAGCAGGTCTTTCAGGATTCGGTAGAGGTAACGGTCTCGTAGAAGGGTCTACGGTATTTGGATTTTGGAGAGACGAGGAATACATGCAAGACCCTGTGGTACTAGGTGTTTCAGCAGGTATGCCCGCACAAGGTTCTCGTATTACCTTAAAAGATGAATTGATACAGAGAACTGTAGAAGATGGTTTCAATGACCCAAGACGATTGACAGTTGAAGATTATGTCGATACCCCCGATGGGGAAACGCCTGTCCATGACACATCAAGAACGTTTGGTCTTACAACTGCTTTAGACACAGCACCTAAACATGTAAAGTCTCTTACACTAAACTATGATGGGACAGGTTCTACAATAGAAGAAGTTGAACTTACCGAAGAGGACTTACCATACTACCCCAAGTATTATGATGCTTCAGATTTAAATGATAACACAACAGGCATCGCAACATACACCCATAGAAGTTTTACAAAACTTAAAGAATCAACTCAGACAATTACAAATTCAGAACCCGAAGTTGAGAATCTAAAACATGTAAACACAAAAGAAATCTTTACAGATAATACAAAGAAAAGAATAGTGGATGAGGAATGGGCATTCCCAGTATCACCCGCTAAACCTGTTTACCCCTATAACAAATCAATGACTACTGAGTCGGGTCATATCATTGAACTTGATGACACCCTTGGTGCAGAACGTATAGCACTTGAACATAGAAGTGGAACGTTCTATGAAATACATCCTGATGGGTCTCAGGTAACTAGAATTGTAAATGATAATTATACAGTAGTCGCAAAAGACGACAAACTAATTGTCGGTGGTAACGTAGATGTTTCTGTCGAAAAGGGTAATGTCAGAATTGCAGTAGCAACAGGTAATGCAGATATCTATGTAGCAGGTCATACAGACCTAATGGTAGACGGAAATGTAAATGCAACCGTAGGTGGAGATGTAACTGCAAATATAACAGGTCTAGTTGACGCACAAATAGGTGGAACACTTAATGCTAATGTAGTAGGTGACACCACATTTACTTCACCCACAACTTTGATGACTACGGATTTAACAGTGGACGGTACAGTTCATATTACAGGTAAACAAACAAACGAATCAACAATTAGTGCCGATGGTGATATTGATACTAAGGCAGGAAACTCGCCAACACTTGCAACTCATACACACAACTACTTCAGTGGTGCTGGTGGAGCAGGTTCGGGCGCTCCAGCTGAAACGAAGAAACCTTCATAGACATATGCTGTTGATGTATAAATAGAAGTATGGCAGACTTAAAATCAGAAGCAAAGAACGTTGCAAATTCTAGAATTTATTCAGATATAGATTTTAGATTTAAACCACATCCAATTACTGGAGACGTTACTATTAAGTATGATAGTGACGCAATAAGACGTTCAGTAAGAAATATAGTTCTGACCAACTTTTATGAGAGACCCTTCAAACCAAGTTTAGGTTCTAATATCAGAAATCAGTTATTTGAAAATAATAGTCCTAGAGCTCAAAACCGCTCGGCATCTAAAATAAAAAAAATAATTGAAGATTTTGAACCTAGGGTACAGAATGTTAAGATATCATTTGGTGAGGTGTCTGATAGAAACGAACTGAATATAACAGTATTTTATAACATAAAAAATAATGCTCAATCCCAAGAGATGGATTTCACCATAACGAGAGCGAGATAGAGGAAACCAAATGTCAACAGTAAAAAGTTCATCCCTAAACGTAACTGATTTAGATTTTGAGGACATAAGCCAAAATTTAAAAAGTTACTTAAAAGGACAGGATAGTCTAAAAGATTATAACTTTGAGGGTTCGACACTTTCGATGTTGGTAGATTTACTCGCATATTCATCGCACATTGGCGCAGTAAATACAAACATTGCAGCTTCAGAATTGTTTTTGGATTCTGCACAAATTAGAAAGAACGTGGTATCACGTGCAAAAGATTTAGGTTTTATCCCTGCTTCAGAATCAGCTGCTACAGCAATTTGTGATATTACAGTAAATAATGTAAGAAACCCCGATGGCACATATCCAAGTGCAAATGAAATGACAATCCCAGCAGGGACAAGATTCAACACAGTATATGACGGTAAAAGTTATACCTTTGTATGTTATGCGGGTGTAACACCTCAACCAAATGGTAAGAGTTTTTCATACACTAATGTACAATTGAAACAGGGACTGAATGCGAGTGACGTATTTGTTTACGATAGACAGGAACCTAATCCTAAGTTTGTATTAAGTCAAGCAAGAATTGATAGACAATCAATGACCGTTTCAGTTAACTCTGGCGGGGTATCAACTGCACACGCACTTGCAAGTGATATTTCAAATGTCCTATCCACCAGTAAGGTGTACTTCACGCAAGAAAACGAAGACGGATTTACCGAACTCTATTTTGGTGATGGAAGTATCGGTGAGGAACTTAGGGATGGTGATATTATAACTGTCCAATATACTATTGTAAATACAATACATGCTAACGGTGCATCCAAGTTTTCACTCTTAGATACAATCAACGGGTTTTCAGATGCAGTCATTACAACTACTTCACCCGCAGCTGGTGGTGCAGAAAAAGAGTCTGTGGAATCAATTAAATTTAAAGCAACAAAGTTCTACTCTTCACAAAACAGACTGGTAACATTGAATGACTATAAAGCAAAGGTCAGTGAGTATTACCCGAATGCAGATGCAGTTGCAGTATGGGGTGGTGAAGATAATGACCCACCTGTATACGGTAAAGTATTTGTTGCTATCAAACCTTTAAACAGTGACTATCTGTCTGACGTAGAAAAAGAATTGGTTAAAAACAACCTAAATAAACTTAACGTTATTACAGTTAGACCCGAAATAGTAGACCCCGAAATCATCAAGATTATGGTCACTACCATATTTCAGTACAACGAAAAATCAACAGATTTAACAAGTGGCGAGTTAGAGACCATGGTTAAGAACACAATCGTAGAATACGATAGAGATAATCTAAACAACTTTGATAGTATTTTTAGACACTCAAATCTATTGAATCGGATTGATGAGACTGATAGTTCGATTTTATCTAATATCTCTAACATACGTTTAAAACTCAAAAAGAAAGTTTTGTTACTAGGTCAAAATGCTGGACTAACAGTAGACTTTGGTAACCCTTTGTATAATCCATCAAGCGGATACAACGCATCTGCTGGTGGTGTTACAAACACAACAGGATTTTACATTAGTGGCGATGATACCAACATCATGTATTTTGATGATGATGGTACTGGCAAACTCCGAAGATTTCTCTTATCAGGTTCTACAAGAATCTATCAAGATAATGAAGCTGGGTCTGTCGATTATGGCACTGGTAAAATATCAGTCAATTCTCTGATTATAACCTCAACGGTTAATTCAGATAATACGATTGATTTCACTTTAATACCTAATTCAAATGATGTTATTGCTAAACGAGGTTCGTTAATCGATATTTCTTCTGATGATATCAAGGTCACAAGTGAATTGGACACCGTTGCAAGCGGTGAATCGAGTGCTGGTGTAGGATTTATTCCCGCATCAACCTCATCTTACTAACTATGGATAAAGCGGTCATGAATCCCATGAGTAGTTTACCATTCAATTGGATAATAATAGGAGAAAATTCAAATGGCAGATAAGAAAATATCAGCGTTAACTGCAGTAGCAGACGCAGACATCGGGGGTGATGATTTACTTCACATCGTTGATAACCCAGGCGGAACACCCGTCAACAAAAAGATGACAATTGCTCAACTTTTTGAAAATATCCCTACGCATTTAGCGGTAGATGATATCACAACATTAACGGCAACTGCAAGTAACCTTGCTATTTCTTTTGCAACTGCAATCGACCTATCAGGTGCTTCAGGTAACGTTGCATTTACGTTGGACAACGGTGTTGACGTTGGTCAGTTGAAATTGATTTATCAAAAGACTGAACCAGCTAGTTCACATGTAGCCAACATTACTGTAACAAATTTTGGTAGTGGTACATCTTCATCTAATCAAATTTCCCAATCAACACAGGGTGATGCGGTTATTTTGATTTGGGATGGTTCTAAGTGGTATGTTTTAGCGAACTTTGAAAGTACGGTAACATTGTCTTAATATGAGTATTGGGAACGTTGACAAATTAATTCCTAGACTTAATAGTCTAGTCCCCGACTTTGTTACGGCAGAGTCGCCAGAATTTGTCGCTTTCCTAAAAGCTTATTTTGAGTTTCTAGAACATGAAACAGTAGTTCTAAAATCTCAAGAGGCACATGATTGCCTTGGTGCGGAAGATGGTAGTGGTGGATTTATATATGAAACCGCTACCGTTTCCCCATCATCTCAAGATGCCAATAAAATATTACTGGAACGAACAGCAGATAATTTTAACATCGATTCTGACCCATTCGGAGTGGGTGAGTATATCGTTGGTTTGGATTCAAAAACTGTCGCAGAAGTTAAAGTCATTAATTCAAACAGATTGTTTGTTAAGACTATTTCAGGATACGGTTTTAAACCGAATGAAGTTGTAGAAGGAAGAACAAGTAAACAGAGAGGTATCGTTTCTAATTACAAAGAGTCTTCAATTCGTGCTAACAACAAACTTTTAGAATACTCCGATGTCGATACAACAACGGAAGAGTTTTTAACATACTTCCAAAAAGATTTCATGCCCTCTCTTGATAGTAGTTTAAACTCTAACAAGAGAAGTACAATAAAACATATTAGAGACCTTTACCAAAAGAAAGGTTCTCCTGAGTCATTAAAATTCCTTTTAAGACTTCTATACGGGCAGGAAGCAGAGGTTAAGTACCCATACGATAACACCATTAAGTCTAGTGAATCTTCTTATGGTTCATCAAGAAGAATGGTGGTTAATGTTCCGCTTGAAAGAGACGCACCTCAACCAACAGATACTATTACTGAATATACTTCAGGGCGTGTTATATATGCTCAGGGTATTGTAAATTTAGTTTACCCCGAACCTGGCTCAAATACACTCTATTCTCTCGACATAACAAATACTGCAAGTAAAGAATTCCAAAACGGTTCTGAGATTGAACTGATGGATAGAGATACTAAAGAAAAGAAATCGGGAACAGTATCGGGTATTATTCAAGGATTCAATACAAACGGTTCTTCAATATACTTAAGTCACGAAGATGGCGATACCCTATTAGAGGATGGTGGTGGTGTACTTCTTGAAGATTCAACGGCTTCAAGTGGTTCCTTGTACTCAGTTAATGATAAGATTCATTTTGTCGGTGCAAAAGATGACACCAACGTAGGACTTGCTACCTCAGTAGTAGAAGGAATTCAAACGGGTTCAATAGATGCTGTCTACATCGAAGTTGGCGGTTCAGGATACGAAGGTGGGGATTTAGTCATCTTTGATAATCGTGGAACATCTGGCGATGGTGCACTTGGTGAAATAGCTTCTGCTGGTGATGAACTTTTTCAAGAAGCAGGAACAAGACACGGATACTATCAATTCACTGCAACAGCAGGACAAACAGTTTTCAGTGGTTACGATAATTATGGTGAACAAGTAATTTACGAAGACCACAACAGACATGTATTTGTCAATGACGTAGAACAAACAACAGGATTTAGCACACAAGGAAGTGTGTTAACTTTTAATTCAGGACTAAGTGCAAACGACCAAGTAGAAATCTATACTGAGTATATGAGAATTCTACAAGAAAATGGTGACGTTATGAACTTAGAGACTACTAACTCAAATATCAGAAGAGTTAATCTTATTAACAAGGGTACAGGATATGCAAGTCTACCACTGTGTGGGCCAGGCGGATATATCTACCCAAAATCCCTAGATGGATTTACAGCAGGGGAATCTATTACAGCTCAGAACGGTTCAACAGCTGTAATCGCCTTAGTTAATAAGGAAAAGGGTAGACTAGAAGTATACAGAAGACCTACAGATACGGGGACTTTTGTAGTAGGTAATGAAATAACAGGTGGTGGTTCAGGAACTGTATCCTCAATCGTTGAACAAAATGTTTCTTCAGGAGCAGGTGCTAAAATATTTGCCTTCTCAACATCTATCGGTAGAGTTGGAACAATTAATTTAAAGGCACAGGGACATTCACTTACAAGTGATGCTGCTATAGCAGATTCTTCAACATTCCCTATGTTGATATCAGCACCAAACATAACTCTATCTAAAGATACAGTGGTAACAGGTTCGGTTTCGGGTACAACTGCTCTAGTAGACGACTTTAACACTAACACACAGTTATTGAAAGTTCGTGACATGGATTCGTTATTCTTAGAAAATGAAATCGTGACTTATCCAAATGGTGGAACATTTAAAATTCATGCATTCAATCCTTTCACGGGTAGAGGTACATTAGCTGGTGAAGGATTTATTGATAAGGGAACAACAAGCGATATCGGTGCTCTAAGTGCTTCAGGTATGGCAATTACAGACTCGAAGTTCTATCAATCACATTCCTATGTGGTTAGAATTGGTGAAAGTATAAACAAATTCCGTTCAATTGTCAAGGACTTAGTCCACCCAGCGGGACATATTTTCTTTGGTGAAGTTGCGGTAACAAATAATGTTGCTATGGGTATACCCGATGAAGACCATGTAAGATTTAGACCTACGATTGTTATCAATGCTGGTGGTGATGATACTGCAGTAGTAAGTCCTCAATTAGCAACAAGAACAGCACAAAGACTTGAAGTTGAAATTTACACTCTTGCTAATGAACAGGATGACCTAGCATACGCACCAATGATTGCATTGGTGAATGAGTCTATCCCAGGCGTAAACACCAATCCTGTAACGGGTGGTGCTATTCCAGCATACGCAAAAGTTAATGGAGTGGAAACTGGTAAGGGAACAGAAGTCAACGACTCGGAAATGAGAAGTAGACATGTCAACATTCTTAAGATTGTATCTAAGAACATGGCATCTAGTCAAGTTGGTATGTGGGCAGCTGGTGGTATTCCAACAACTGTATCTCTAGAAAGTAAAGACGGAACCTTCAATCCTTACTTTGTTTTAGAAACAAACGTGAACGGTGGGCCAGAAAGAAGACCCGCACGATTCGGTAAACCACTTCCAATCGACCCACATCATGAAGAAACTCTTGTTCTAGAAGATAATACAACAATAATATTAGAAGATGTAGTTTGTAAACTACGAGCAGAACCCGATAAAGATGCTAACGTAAAAGGTGTGTTTGGGCCGAATCTAGTTATGGAAGATGGAACTCAGTTGCGTCTAGAAAGTGCAACAACCATTGAAGAGGTAGACCACTTTGTAACAGAAAGAACACGTGAGGATTTACTAGAACGATACATGCAAACAGAAGATGGGTGTTCTATTATTTTTGAAGACAATGATAGACTAGTTGTTGAAGGTGTCAGTGAGAATGCTGACGTAGCATCATTCATTTCTTTTGGAAGTACATTTAATGACCTAAATATAATCAGTGGTCAACAAGTGTATGACATTGCATACTACTTAAAACTTGATACTGCAGCTGATGTTAATGATGACATCATTTTAGAAGATGGTACAGGTGCTGTGATGAGTGAGGTATCAAAACCCGAAGGACTAAGAGTACAGGACATGGAAAATATGTTCCCAAATACTTTCATTCCTAAATTCAGTGACCATGCGAGACATAGAACAAACATAACTTACTCCGCATACGTCAAATCAGGCACAAATTAAATAATTATAACACTAAGTTGTTATAAATAGAAGTATAAATATATTATATCTTAGGAGATAAAATCAAATGGCAGCAATTATTACAGAAAAGTTTCGCATCCACAATGCGAGACAGTTTAAGGAAGATTTTGGTGAATCAGCATCATCTACTTTCCTTTTCATAGGAAGACCTCAAGCATGGGACGCTTCCGATACAACCCCAACCCCCGCAAACTCAGTCGGTGAAACAATAGACGCATACAAAGATATGATTGCTATGAAGAAAATCGGTTCTGCTGATGTTTCGCACTGTCTAGTAAGACGAGATTGGGCAACAGGAACAACGTATGACGAATATGCACATGATTATAGTGCAACAAATACTGCTCCCGCTTCAGGTGCAAACAACTTGTACGATGCAAGATACTTTGTTATCACAGATGAGTATCACGTATATAAGTGTTTGAGAACTGGTAGAGCAAGTAATGGTGATGCCGTTGCTTCTACAGTTAAACCTGCTGGAACAAGTACAAATCCATTCGTAACCGCCGATGCAGCTGCCGCTTCAGGACGAGGTTACATTTGGAAATACATGTACTCAGTTTCTGCTTCAGAAACTATTAAGTTTGTAACAAACGATTTTATCCCTGTAAAGACACTAGGTGCACAAACTGAAGTTGACGGTGACCTAGGTGGATTCGGTTCTGCTGGAACAGATGATGGTTCTGTACAGTATGACGTAGAAGTTGGTGCAATTGACGGTGGTATTCACCATGTACACGTTAGTAATGGTGGTGCTGGATATACAAACGGCACTTACAATAACGTTGCAGTAAAAGGTGACGGACAAGGTGCAGTAGTATCAGTTGTAGTAGCTGGTGGTGCAGTAACACACTGTTACGTCAATAACATTGGTTCGGATGAAGGAACTGGATACAGAAAAGCTACAATAAATATCAATGATATTTCAGGTATTGGAACACCTTCAACTAACGCAGTTGTAAAACCAATCATTTCACCAATATATGGACACGGTGCTAACCCAGTTGAAGAACTAGGTGGTATCTATGTTATCGTAAACTCAAGACTTGAGTTCGCAGAAGGAAGTGGTGACTTCCCAGTGGACAATGATTTTAGAAGAATTGGTCTGATACAAGACCCATTCCAAGATGATACAACGACAGTTTCTACAGATACTACTTTAAGTGCTCTTCATAAAATGACACTATCTTCAGTATCAGGTCTTGCAAAAGACGATAGTATTATGAGTGCAAACGCTGATGGTACTGGTGTAGCGAAAAGTCAGATTGTATCAATCGATACCACTAACAAATTTATCTATCATCTCCCACAAGAAAATTCAAAGGGTGAGTATGTAGACTTTGCAACGAGTGGAACAAACACAGTATTCCTAGGTACAACAAACATAGGAACGGTAAGTGCAGTTGACGGTAATTACCCCGAAGTGCAACCACATTCGGGTCAAATCATTTACATTGAGAACAGAGGTGCGGTATCTAGAGCTTCAGACCAAATTGAAGATATCAAACTTATTGTTCAAATGTAATTGATTTATAAAATTTTAAAGAGATAATAATATGCCTGAAAAAGTAGACTTAAACGTATCGCCGTATCATGACGATTATGATGAAGATAAAAAGTACCATAAGGTACTGTATCGTCCTAGTAGACCGATACAGGCTAGAGAGTTAACACAGGCGCAATCTATTCTTCAAAACCAAATTGAAAGATTTGGTGACCACATGTTCAAAGAAGGGAGCATTGTCACTGGTGCTGAATCTAACTGTGACATGGATGTTAGATACGTTAAAGTATCAAGTACAAACCCAAACAGTTTAGGAACTGTAGGTGTCGAAAATTACAGAACTTCTTTTGATACGAAGTACCTTCAGGGTAAAACTTCAGGTGTTGTAGCACAAGTTGTAACATCATACGCAGAAAGCACAGATGACCCTGTAACCTATATTGTTAGATATTACATAGCAGGTACAGACTCAGTAAACTCAGGTTCATTTTTGGCAGGTGAAGACTTGCAAGAAGTTACTATTGATGCAAATGGTAATGCAGTTTCAGCCGCTAATACAAACGAATTACAAATACTATCCTCTGATAAAACCCCTATTGGTCGTTCTTCATTAGCAGAAATAGGTGAAGGTGTTATTTTCACTAGAGGGTTTTTTGTTAAGGTCAACAAACAACAAATAACACTTGAGAAATATTCAGGTGCACCCAGTTTTAGAATTGGGTTACAAGTTTCCGAAACACTAGTAGGTTCGTCAGTAGACGCTACACTATTCGATAACGCACAAGGTTCATCTAATGAGAACGCAGCTGGCGCTGACCGACTCAAGGTTGAATTGACTTTAGAAAAACAACTTATAGATTCAGTAACAGATTCTAATTTTATTGAATTGATGAGAGTTAATAAAGGTCGAATGGAACTTTCCATTCAGAGACCCGAATACAATGCATTCCAAAGTCTCATGGCAAGAAGAACATTTGACACATCTGGCGATTTTATTGTACGTCAATTCCTTCCCAACCTAAAAGAACATCTAGATGATGGAACCAACGGTGGTGTATATTCGACACTCAACGGTGGTCAAGAAAACCAATTCGTAGTTAATGTATCTGCGGGTAAGGGTTATGTTAAGGGATATGAGGTTGATAAACCTGTAGGTTCAACTATACCTATTAAAAAGGCAAGAAATGTTGCGAATCTTTCAGGTGCATCCACTTCAATAAGATTGGGTAACTATATTAAGGTTACTAATTCACATGGTATTCCCGAATTTGGTAACGAAGCAGGAACAGACGCACAAGCACCATACAATGTTGTAAAACTATTTGATGGAACAATGTCTTCTGGCGCAGAAAACTCTACTGGTCACATTGGTTACGCAAGAATTAGAAACTATGATATGGCAACTGCTGGAACTTCAAACAGTTCCGAAGTATGGGACGATACTACTAGATTTAATGCATACCTATTTGATATCAAAATGTTTACCAAACTTAAGTACAGTGCTCACAGTGGTACTGCTATTATCGGTGACAAGGTAACAGGTTCCGTTTCAGGTGCAACAGGTATTATTGCATACGATGATAATTCGGGTGCATTATATGTTCATGACGTAATTGGTGTATTTAGCATTTCGGATGCAATTTCTTCACAGAATGGTTCATTCGCAATGACTATTGCTCAGAACACTGGTGAAAACTTCAGAGGAACCGCTGGTGAAATAAGAACTTATAATATCAACAGAGTGCGTGGTATATCTCAAACACCTAAAACCACTGCTAGAGAAGTATTCACTGCAAACGTTTATTTAGATTCAGACTTTACCTTAACTGGTCAATGCTCTATCTCTACAACTAATTTGACAGGTTTCGCAACCAAGTTTACTGCAGAACTTAAAGAAGGCGATGTTATCATTGATGGTGCTGGTGCAGAAAAAATTATTGCATCTATAACATCTGACACCGCAGCTGTATTAACTAATTCTGCGGCTTCAATATCAAATACCAAAGTTACTCGTAGGGTTGCAAGAGTATTTGACCAAGAACAAACTGCAGCTATTTACGCATGGCCGAGAGATTGGGTCAAGACACATACACCCGACCAAGTACAAGTAAGAAGGTCACAAAACGTAACTATTTCAAATACTGCGATTACACTAACTATTGGTTCTGCTGAATCATTCTCAACAAGAACTAATGATAACTACAACTTTGCAGTTGTTGAAGCACAAACATCGGGTTCACCTACATTAGCAAATGGTGATATGATTGATGTTGTGAACAATTTGAGTGGTGCTCCGTTTACGGACACAATTAACGGAAACAACTTAGAAATTAGTGGTTTCCAATCTGCTGACAACGGTACAATTCTAAAAGTAACATACACTGTAGATATAAACTCACCCGTTAATAGAGACAAGTCATTAAAACAGTCAAGATGTCTATCAGTCGTAAACAGTAGAGCGACAGGTGGGTTTTATGGAACATGTTATGATGATAGAGACATTACACTCGGTGTTGCAGACTGTTATAAAGTACGTGCAATATATGAAGGTAATGGTACAACATCACCTAAACCACCTTCAGCAACGATTACTGAAACAGCAAGTCCCCCAGTTGCCTTCACAAGTTTTGAAGTTATTAAAGGTAACACTTCAGACGCACGTGCAATCATTATAAACTATAATGGTTCAAGTAACAAGAGTTATTTTTACTATATTACACAACAAAAATTTACAGAAGGTGAAGTTGTTATCGGACAATCATCTACTGCGGTAGGTGAGGTTTCAAATGTAGACGCTGGTGCGACAAACATAACAGATAGATATTACTTTGACAATGGTCAAAGAGACGGTTTTTATGACCACGGTAGGTTAGTTCTAAAACCAGGCACACCAACACCTAACGCAGAAATTTTGGTAGTCTTTGATTACTTTACTGCTACAGGTAACGGTGACTTCTTTGATGTCAATTCTTATTCAGGTATCGAATATAAAGATATACCAAGATATGTTCCAAGTAAAGTTGACCTTGGTGGTCTAGAACCCGATGGTGAATTTGAACTTGCAGACGCTGTTGACTTTAGACCCGTACTAGGACAACTAATTGGAACGACTACATTTAGTTCAAGTGCACCTAATCCCGATAGTCCTGTTAATATCAGTAACACAAGTTCGGGTATTGTATCATCGCCATTTGCCTTTATTAATAAGTCATTTGAAGCATCGGTTTCAGGAATTTCATCAACAGGTGCTAGTGCAGTAGACGTACCAGTCCCAGGCAGTAACATGGTTGGTGACATCTCATTCTATGTTGGAAGAATCGATAAAATCTTCCTTCATAAAGACGGTGGGTTCCAAATTTCGCAAGGGACTCCTTCATTGACTCCTATGAAACCAAAAGGAATTGATGATGCTATTGAACTATTTGAGTTAAGAATACCCCCCTTTACTTCAGACTTGAAGAAAGTAAGATTAAGAAGTGTAGACCACAGAAGGTTTACCATGAAAGATATCGGTAAGATATCTAATCGTGTTGCTAACCTAGAAAGATTGACAACACTGTCTCTATTAGAAAGAGATACATCAACAATGCAATTCCAAGATGCAGACGGTTTCGATAGATACAAGTCGGGATTTGTTGTGGATTCATTTAAAGGACACAATGTCGGGGATGTTACTCATCTCGATTACAATTGTTCAATCGATACAAAACAAGGCGTACTAAGACCTAAGAACTTCCAAAACTTCTTTGATATAGAACTAGACACAGTTAACAGTCTAAATTATCAGAAAACTGGAGACTTAATAACATTACCTTACTCAAGTTTAAGTTATGTAAATCAGTCTAAAGCATCACGTGCACTTAATGTTAACCCATATCACGTATTTGCTTTTATTGGAACCGTAAAACTAGACCCTGCTACTGATATTTGGCAAGACCAAACACAGTTACCCGAAGTAAGAATTAACAGAGAAGGTAATTTTGATGCTCTGCTAGCAGAGAGTGGTGATTTAGGAACGGTATGGAATGCATGGCAGACTACATGGACAGGTGAACCTACAACTGTATCCACAGAAGTTTTATCAACTTCTAGTGGTTCATGGAGTGGAGACCCCTCTCAAGGTGGTGAATGGATTTCAGGTACTGAAGTATCAAGAGAAATTACAAATACTATTGAAACACAAAGCAGAACAGGTATTAGAACAACTGTAGTTGAAGATTTTGTAGAAGATAGAAACGACAGAGTTGTTAGTATGTCTGTTATCCCGTGGATACGTGCACAGACAATTGAAATAGATGCAACAAACTTGAAGCCTGGTTCATGGCACTTTGTATACTTTGATAGTAAAGATGTTAACAAATACGTAAGACCATATGACACAAACTATTCTCAAGATGGTGGAACAACAGCATCGTCAGGAATTAAAGCAGATGGTAATGGTAGAGTTCGTGCATATTTTGATTTACCTAACAATGGTGTAGAAAGATTTGCTACAGGACAAAGAGATTTAAAGGTTACTTCATCACTTTATAATGAATCTAACCCATCTTCTCAAGGTGTTGCACAATTTAGTGCACAAGGTTTATTGCAGTCTAACCAAACAGAAATTATTTCTACAAGAAATGGTAGAACAGTACAAACCGCAACAAGCAGTAACCGTCAGATAACAAGGCGTGGTGAGGCAATGAATGCCCAAAACGTTAACACTGACCCAACACCGTTTCCGTTGCCAGAACCACCACCAGCAGCTCCAGTTGTGGTTCCACCAGCGCCACCACAACCACCCGAACCATTACCAGCACCGCCACCGCCTGAGCCAGAGATTCCTAACACCTTATGGCCATTTGATTTTGATTTTGAATTTGAATTCATCGGTGAAATGTTTGCGTGGTCTGACCCATTAGCACAATCATTCTTAGTAGACAAGCCTGGTGGCATGTTTATGACTGAGGTAGACTTATACTTTAAGACTAAAGATGAGAGTTTACCTGTATCTGTGGAAATCAGAAACATGGTAAACGGATACCCAGGCCAGATAGTGTACCCATTCTCAGAGGTTTCTAAAAATCCTGCTGATGTTAACCTATCTCAAGATGGTTCAGCTGTAACAACTTTTACATTCGCAAGTCCAGTATTCTTGGAAGAAAACGAAGAGTATTGTTTTGTAGTCTTATCAAATTCTGATAAGTACGAAGCATTCATTTCAAGAATGGGTGAAACAGACTTAATCACTGGACAGACAATATCAGGACAACCATACGCTGGTTCATTGTTCATGTCTCAGAACGCATCTACATGGACAGCAGAACAAACAGATGACCTTAAGTTTAATCTTAAGTTTGCTAGGTTTGATACATCTAAAACTCCAGTTGTTAAGTTTAACAATAAGACATTGCCTGTTTCAACACTACAAAGTAATCCAATCGAATCATATGTTGGTCAAAATTATGTAAGAGTGTACTCTTACGGACATGGTATGTACGATAATCAGTCTAACGCTGTAGTCTCAGGTGTGACAGGAGAAATTTCAGGTGCAGTAATTAATATCGAATCAGCTGGAAATGTAGCCACAACGGGTACATTGGTTGATGGTACATATGCAGACCAGGCCACCACAACAGGTGGTTCAGGTACAGGTTGTACCTTAGATGTTACTGTATCGTCAGGCGAAATATCTTCACTCAAGATTTCAAATCCTGGCTTTGGATACACCTCAAGTGATTCACTTGTAATGACTAACTTGGGTGGAACAAATCAATTTACTGTAGATATCGATACCGTAGACCAAACAATTGGTGGTATTCCAGTATCATGTATTAATGCAACTTATACTGCTATATCAAACTTTGATGTTGACAGTTATACAGTCATACCCGACTTATCAAGCACAGACCTCAAAACAGGTTATGTTGCTTTACAAAGTACGCAAAGTGGTGGAACGGAAGTAATTGTTCAGAGAAACTATTACTTTGATACGATTCATACAATGATTCCAAGTGTTCAATTAAAGGGAACATTGTTACATACAAATATCAGAACCACTGCAATGAAATCGCCAGATGGTGTTGGTGGAACTCCATACAGTAAAACAAATACTGCAGAGTTTCTCACATTAAACGATAACCATTTCTTAGACCAACCAGCGATTGTTGCTTCAGCAATCAACGAAACAAATGAAATGTCATCTGTAAAATCATTCACATGTACTCTACAGTTGCAATCACCGAGAAATAACCTTTCGCCAATAGTTGATGTTTCATCAATTGGTGCATTGGGTATCATGAATAGGTTGAACAGGGTTGATAGTAGTTCAGACGTACCTACAGGAATCACATTTGTTGATTCTACGGAACCCGATGGTGACAATAATGCATTTGTATACTGCACAAGAAAGGTATCTCTGGCTACACCAGGCACCGCTGTGAAGGTCATGTTAGACGCATTTAGACCCGCTAATACAAGTGTTAAGGTTCTCTATAAGGTTTTAGAGAATGATAATTCAACACCGTTTGATGACATTGGATGGAACTATTTTAATGGAACTGGATTGCCAGATGTTGCAGTCAGTGTAGACGCCAGAAACTTTAAGGAATATAATTACACGGTTGAAGGTATTGCGGAATTCTCTGCATTTGCAATTAAGATTGTAGGACAATCCAATAATACATGTGATGTTCCATTAATAAGTAACTTAAGGGCGATTGCACTAGCAACGTAATACTATGTCAAAATTTTCATGGGACAAAGGACATGCGAGAGTTGAAGGACATACTAACCTAATTCGGGAAGAAAGTTCTAACGCAATTATAAACAGAGATATGGAAGGTTATCGTGCCGCTATAGCAAGGAAGAAAAATTTCCAACTTCAGCGAGATGAGATAAATACGTTAAAGAATGAAATGAGTGATATTAAAAAACTATTAGGTGAAATATTAGAGAGAACAAATGGCAAAAACAGTTGACCAATTCAGTACATTAGAAAACTTTAGAAACCGCTACAACGATTTAGCAATTGACGTTGGGGATATCTCTGGCTTAAGAACTGACGTACAGGGTAATCTTATTGATGCTATTAATAGTATTGAGGATAAAACATTCTTTTATCAGGAATTTTTATACACTGCTACAGGTTCTCAAACAGCATTCACTGGTAACGATGCATTTTTAAATTACCTATCATTCAAGAAAGATAGAATACAAGTCTACAAAAATGGTTCATTGTTAAGAGTTGGTGATGATTATACATTAGCAAATCAACAGTCAGATGGTACATTCAAACAAGTCACATTGACTTCAGGTGCATCAGCTGGAGATAAAGTCGCTATACATGCTTTTACTGGTTCATTCTTAACAGTTCAAGGTGGTGGTGTCGGTGGTAGTTCTTTATTTACAGAAACCGCAAACAATACAATCTTTAACCATAATAGTAATGGTATAATCTTAAATGCTGGTAACACACCTTCCATAACTTCACTAGACGCTGGTGTTGATATTCAGTTAGAAGGTGTAACTAAGGTTGACGGTAACCTAACCGTTGATACTGGACATACACTCTCTGCACCAACAATTACAGACGGAACAGGAACATTTACTGGTGGTGTTGGAAGTGGTTGGACAACTATT
>Ga0181409_1000025_pt1 | contig 45370 bp, 45 predicted proteins | sample 32SPOviralmetaG_FD_130138 | JGI IMG/M metagenome (GOLD analysis project Ga0181409, IMG submission 130138) | Marine viral communities from the oligotrophic San Pedro Time Series (SPOT) site, San Pedro Channel, CA, USA - 32 SPOT_SRF_2012-05-30 | ecosystem: Environmental > Aquatic > Marine > Strait... | reverse complement strand
GCCTTGAGGGATCGGTCATGGATTATCTTATACTGCCAACTCAATAAATCTTTCTTGGGCTTGTCGAGATCTTCTCTGTAAGCCTTACCGAAAGCTCTAGTATCGTAAATTCGATTAAGATATGAGTAATCAGGGATTTCTCCCAATAATCTTTGCATCCCAGCTACCATGTAGACATCGAATCCTAGAAGGTTCTGACCAACAATTTTATATTCTGGGTTAAATAAATCAGCCTTAAAGTCGGCCCAAACTTTCTTCAAAGGCTCTTTTCTTTCGTTATACTCGTCCCAAGTGAAACCAGTAAGGCGCTCTACTAATTTATTGATTTGCAGATCTTTATGACTAATATACCTATCATTCTCTTCGATGATTCTATTACCTTGACAGATCAACCATGAAACCTGCCAAGTGCGAGAAGAATGTAAATTAAGACCTTCAGTTTCCGTGTCGAAAACTAGATATTTTTGATTATGTGGTAGCATCTTTGTAAGACTCCCAGCAGAACTCGTCTGAACAGAAGTGATTTAGGTTTGGGCTTTGGAAAGTTGGAGATTTGCCTCCAGATCTATTGCAAGTAGCTTTATACATTTGTGAAGCTGCAAATTCATCTTTGTTGTGATGAACAATTGTCTTAACTGCTTGCGTCTTGACTCCAAGTCCATCAATAACAGACTTGATTTGAAAATCAAAAGGATGATTATTATCTTCGATAAAATAAACTGGGTCTAAGTGTTTAATATCTATATGAGATAATCCAAAATAAAATAAATTATTAAAAATATAAGAGTCGTAAAAGGGGACGCAAACCTTAAGGTTTTTAAAATCTTCCTTACTGTATTCGGATAAAATCAGGGAATTGCAATCATTCAAAGATGCACTGGAATACATTTTTTTTAAATCTTTTACCCCTTCATTATTTTTTGCAAAAAGAACTAACTTGCTAGACCTTTCGTTTTCATCAACTCCATTATTTATAACAGGAATCCTAAGACCAAATACCAAATCAATATTTTCCTCTTGAAAAAGATTGTTAAATATTCTAAATCCATAAAAGCTATCCTCAACCAAGACAACGCGATCCAAGGAGTTGAGCTTTGCGATTTCCAATATTTTCTCTGCGGTCAGAATAGACTTACCTATACTAAACTGGCTCTTAAAGAGAGGTATCATGCAGAAATCTTAAAGGAGGTCACTTGGACTGTCAAACGAAAAAGACGGACAACCAGAATATTTTTTCTTCTCGATATGTGTGCCTACTCCTTCGTCAAGCATGACTTGTAAATCTTCTTTTACATAAGACGACTTGATGAACTTATCTTTTCCCCCAAGCAGGTGATAATAATCGAATGGAAACTTGAACGGACAGTGCCACATCAAATCTCCATTCTTTTTCAATTGCCCTACATGAGTAGCTCTACCACAAACAATTTTGCCAGCGAACCCGTCTTCCTTTGCTGGATAACCCTTGTCCCAAGCAAGACCGCTAACCGCAGTCTTTTCACTGAAGTTGTTGATTACCTGCTGAACATCCGTTAAAAAATATTCAAAACCTTCTAAGTCTAGTTCATCTAACGGCTCCATAGCCATAAGACCCTCCGCATTTAAATCGAACTTTAAAAATAAGAACTCCATACGCCTCTTAAGGTATTCTGGATACAAATATTTAACAGCAAGGCAATACATATAATCCTGCATGTTGTCTGAATACTCCTTACCTTCGAAAACATTTTTTGATGTTTTAAAGTCTCGGATTATGGCTGTTTTTTTTCTTTTAAAGAGGAATAGCTTATCTATAAACCCTAGTATCCGATAATTCTTATCTCCTTCATCTACAGATATATCGAAATCTTTCTCAGAGATAGCTTCTGTAGGTTTCCCCTCTGTATCCCCAAAGAAGTCAAAATTCAAACCCTCAACTGTCATCTTATTGATTAGGTCCATATTCTCAAAGTCGTCTATCTCATACTTTTTAGCATAAGCTTCGACCATCCTCTTAATAGGAGAGCTAACATTTATATCTTGAGCTTTAATAATAGCTCTATAATGCTTCCTATGTCTAGGGTTACCTAAGTTCTCAAAAATAGCATGACAGATTGTCCCACGCAAAGATCCATGATTAGATTTGTCTGGTAGACGCAAATGATACTTAGCCCAATATTGCCAAGTGCAAGTCTGCATTGTTTTAATGCGTGAGGCTGACAGAGGCTTGTTTTCAGATTTCTCCATAATGGAAGTCGTATTTTTTTTCGAACTTCCGTAAATTAGAAGTAAATGTTTTATTGACCCCACGTTTATTCATCTCTTTGGCAAAATCAATAACGTTGGCTATTGTTTCATTATGCTTAATTGATGCACAATATTCAACATATTTGTTTATTTGGTCTTTATCCATGTCTCCGAAATCATTTTCTGGAGGTGGAGAAAAAAATACTTTATCAAAATCAATTTGATCGCAGAGCTTGAATATAGACTTAATTGAACCTTCAAATCCCCTGTTAGAACCTGAATTAAAATCATTATTAAATGCAATAAAAATTTTATCTAAGGGCAAGCCATGCAGCTTAGATATGAACTTAGGTGAAATATTAAGACCGAAAGAAACAAGAACATTTTTGATTCCAGCATCAAATAATGAAATACAATCTCCAATCGATTCTACAACATAAACACTGCGACTTTCTTCAATAGCAGTTCGAACTTTATCAATTGTATAATATGGATAAAACCAATCAGAACACCTCCCATTGTGCAACCATTTAGGTCTAGGGTCATCCGTTACCTTTCGGCCCGAAAAGCCATGTATCCTCCCGTCAGGGCGGCAAATGGGGAATATGACTCGCTGATACATTTTTCCAGACATTGCCAATCCGCACTTGAACTTCTTCAAAGTGTCTTCTGATATACCCCTGTTCAAATAAAAGTCATAATGGGGTAGCAAGCGATTTAAGCAAGAATCTGGATATGTTTTTTCTTCATTCAAAAGTTTTTTTTGAGCAGAGCGTTCATATATATTTACACTATTACTCTTTAGGTAAGAGCTTAAAATACTTTTGTCATTAGTATTTAAAGTTTTCTGAAGTAAGGCTTCAAAGGGGAGAAACATAGAGTCTTCCACATAATCTTTCCAAACCCCAGTATCTTTATAAATCTGTAGTGCTGTAGAATTATCACCAGACCTATATACAGCGCTAGTTCTCCAATAAGAGCCATGATCTTTTAGTCGATAACCAAGATCTTCTAAAACAGATTTGTAATCGGTCATTGCGAAAGACTGATTGGGATGTCATCACTTTCGTTGCTAGACTCCAAATTAACATCAACGTTATTAATAGAATTAACAATATCCTGAAGGTCTCCGCGCTCTTCGATTCTAAAGTTTTGAATATTCAAGTTTATAAAATTCTTGCGATTAGAGCCATCTGGCATTTCTATGGGATTAATGTCACGAAGAGGGTTTTTACCTAGATGACGAGCTTTAAGATTTACTAGCTTGTGAGTTCCGAATCGATCTCCATCTTCATGAATTTCATCTGGGACTTTCCTCCTCAATAAAAACAAATGAGAACAAAATTGAGTGATCCCATCAGAAAGAGAAACTACACTTTCATTATCGACTATTGAATCTGTTCCCCTGTTACCCGTAATCCCAAGTCTATTTGCTTGAACAGAAGTCATCATTGAAACGCAGGGCTTGCCATCAAAACACAAATCCCTATGGATAGTTTGCTTGAACAAGTGAACCATCAAAGAAACTTGCTGCCAACCAGAATCGTTTTTGCCAACACTGTTGAAGTCTGTCTTGATATAATCAAAACTAAAGATCATTTTATTACCCCTGCCAACTTTAGAGTAGTAATACCTTTTTAGATAAGAGCACATTTCTTCAGCAGACATACCAGCAACATTCACATAATAAAACTGCATATTACCAGACTTTATCTTATCCCAAGTTTGACGAACCTTTGCTACAACCTCTTCAACAGACCAATTCTTATAACTAGAAGTCCTCCACTTCCCACTTTGCAAGAGGTAAACAGGTATGCCGCTCATTGCAGAACATTGACGAAAAATAAGCTCCTCTTCACTCATTTCACCATTGTCAAAATGTAAGACAGGAATATTGTATTTAGCTCCAGTTCTTATTGTGTAATCCATGCAGAACTGAGTCTTTCCCACGCCAGAACGAGCGACAATAACGGAGATGTTACCCTCTAGAAGTAGAGATCCGTAAATCTCGTTTATTCTTTCATGTGGCCCCATTAATCCAGATTCTTCAATAGGATTGTTTCCCCTATCTTCAACCAAATCTTCCATCATATCAAAAAGGTTGATTGGCCCCTCATCAGTGAACTCAAAGTCTTTGATGTTTTTATTGTAAATCTCGTCAGCTTTATCTATAATTTCTGAATATTTTACATCAGGATCGATCTTCTTGACGTAAGACGCTACGTCCCTTGCGGAGCGATAAATCTCTCTACGAGCAGAGAACTTTTTCAACTCCCTCACTGAAGAAATAAAGATATCTTCTGTTATCTTATGATAAACAAGAGAGCGGATATATTCTGGTAGGTCGATACTGTCTGGAAAGCTCACCTTTAGTTGCTCCAATCTTGGAATAAGAATAGTGTCATCAATTGACTCCATATTATTCGATGCATTGCGGATCAATTTAAAAATAGAAAGATGAACCTGAGAGTCCTCACTGAAGAAATCTTTCTCATTGAGAAATACTGAAACTTCAGCCCACTTGTGAGGGTGCTGGAGAAGACCCTTCAATACAGTCTTCTCTAGATCCATGCTAGATATCATCGATTACCCCCCTCGTCCAAAGAAATTTCTACCAACTTACTCAAAGCCATATCGACACAAGTATTTTCTGTCTTGGTTGCAAAAGTAGGTTGACCCGCATCATTAATGTAATAAAGGAAGAATCCCTTGTTTCCTCCACTCCCAGAACCCGTGCAATCAAAAAGCTTCGTTAGAATGCTTATAGGTAACGTATTATCCGTTTTGTCAAAATTGTTCATATAATGTCTAATGCTCTTAGAAGCTCCTCGTCAATGGTATCCCTTTCCAATATTCTGACAAGCTTAATTTGGTTAATTTCACAAAAATACTCCTTTTTCTCATCTCTCTGCAATTGAGAAAGGAAATTTTGCCTAGAGTTTGAGTGGAAGAACTTGTTGTATTTGTAATGTTGATTACCATCCACCTCTACTGCAAGTTTTTTATTTGCGTTGTAAAAGTCTAATGTCATTCGTGTCCCAAGAACGGGAAGCTCCTCGAAAACAACATCAGAAACCCAATTTGAATATAAGAGATCTTTAACTTTTTTTTGAAGCTTACTCCGACACTTTTTGTCCCAATCAATTAAATACTTTGTAGAGTTTTTGAGCTTTTGTTCCCGACCAGTTGTCGTTAAAAAGATCATGCGAAAACGTTTTCAGCAATAAATAAGTGCATTGCTTTTGTCACCTCTTCGTTGCTCTCCAAGAGATCATACAAAGCCTTCATTCCTTGATACTTCTCCTGAAGTTCAATGCCTCTATCGTCAAGATATTTGATCAACTCCTCATCAAACTTAAACCAAGAAGCTGACTTCTCAATAAAGTTCCACATTAGCAGCATTTCAATAATCTCACGCTCAATCCAGATAGACTTTCCATCAGATCGACCATGCTTAATTGGATAGCGGATACGCATCCCTGTGCTCTCATTCGTAGACTTTTGAATATGAACCTTGGCATAATGCCCAATGATTGGATTCTCTGGGCTTGGCCTTGCCTTTTGGTCTTGCAAGATCAAGTCGGCCTGATTTCTCTTTTCGAAGTTAATGATCCAGTCTGGATAGTGAAGTGCTGCATTGCCACCGCTAGAATTGGTTTGGTTGTTTGGATCACTAGCTGCATACTGACTCGTCTTAATAGTTGACCGAACCTGAGAGATCATAATGCACATGTGACCAAATTTACCCATCCCAAGACTAACTCGCTTTAAGAAATCTGAAGTTAAAGATGCACCTGCTGCAACTTTTGCTGCGTCACTGGTAGTCTTCTCTAGGTCAGATTTAGGAATCAAGCCATCCATACTGTCGATGACAATGCAAAATTTTTCTTTATCTGGGTTATTCTTTAGTAGTTCTCTAAGACCATCGAAAACTACATCATAAATATTGCACTCCCAAACAAGGCAAGTGCCGACTTCCCAATCTTCTGGGTCAGTCACAAACTTCAATCCAGAACGCTTTTGGATGTCTCCTGATAGGCGACCCTCTGCTTTAATATAAAGACCCTTGGTTTTCTCTACTGTCTCAAGCATGTTCTTCATAACATGAAGAGCCTCGTTTGTTTTACCTCCTTCATTGCAGCCGATAAAACGCTGCAAACCAGCTCCAAGACCACCACCAATAAACTGGTCTAAAATCAAAGAACCAGTCGAAACTATATAAGGCTTCGCAGTATCTTCATAATTGTAATGAAACTCTTTGTTACTCTTAAAAAACTTCGACATAAATTGCGAAGTGCCGATTGTTTCTTTTGCGCTTTTCTTACTCATCTAAAAAATCTCTCAGGGTTTTTCTTTTTTCGATCAATATATCTTCTCCGAATTTGAGCCTATGGTCAACCATTTTTTCGGAGTTTTTTGGCTTGTAGTAAAATTCTCTGAGCTTCTTGTCTAAGTATTCTAATCCATCTTTGGTTAAAAAATATTTTATTGACCCATCAAACTTAAATGGAGGCTTAACCTTCAACAAAAAATCAGCATCATTTTCAAAGCGCTTGAAAACCTTCGTAGCTGTGATCATATCCAGCTTGTAATTCGTTGAAGGCTGATTATTCAGCATCCTCTTTATAAACTGCTGCCTCTCTCTAAAATAAGTAGGCTTTTTGGGTGTTTTTTTGTGGTTTTTAAATATAAACCCACACTCACACTCTAAAGCTCGGCTAGAACACAAAGCAGAACACTTTGGACATTCCTTTTTACCCCTCGGCATAAAGGAACCTTAATCTAATTTTGATTGTTGTCAACAGATAATTCATTAATCCAGTAAGAAACCATATCTGCAACCAAGCCTTTAAAGTCAAATTCTGGCTCCCAATTAAGAGTTTTTCTAGCTCTAGACGAGTCGCCCTTTAGCTTTTTCAACTCTTCTGGCCTATAAAACTTCGGATCGCTCTTAACAAAATCCTTGTAATCTAGATCAACAAAACCAAATGCTTCCTCGCAAAAATCCCTAACAGAATGAGTCTGCATTGAAGAAATAACAAAATCTTCTGGTTCGTGGTGCTGCAAAATAGCATGCATTGCTTTTACATAATCTTTAGAATGACCCCAGTCCCTATAAGATTCCAAATTTCCTAGAACCAAATCCTCCTGTAATCCCAAGTGGATTGCTGCTACAGCTTTAGCTATTTTTGCGGTAACAAAGTTTTCTCCCCTACGAGGGGACTCGTGATTAAATAAAATGCCGTTAGAAGCAAACAAATTATAAGAATTACGATAATTTCTTACGATACAATGAGCAGCTAACTTAGAACACCCATAAGGACTAACAGGCTTCATTTGAGTAGTTTCTCTTTGAAACCCATCTTCATCGATCTCATTACCGAACATCTCAGAAGAACTCGCTTGATAAAATTTAGCTTCTGGGCAACAGAAACGATATGCTTCAAGCATGTTCAGAGTTCCTATCATATTTGTTTGCAAAGTAAATTGAGGAACATCAAAGCTGACTCTAACGTGGCTTTGAGCTGCAAGATTGTAAATCTCATCTGGTCGAATAAGACCCATCAAACGATTTATAGAGGAATTATCTAAAAGATCAGCATAATCAGTTTTAACTAGACCTTTGCTGACTAGATGATCAACCCTAGTTTCTTGAGTGCTAGCTAGAGAATGCCGCCTAATAAATCCATAAACTTCGTAATCTTTTTCTAAGAGTAACTCTGCCAAGTAACTTCCGTCTTGACCTGAGATGCCAGTAATAAGAGCTTTTTTCTTCATGCCTTATTATAGAAAAACTTTCATCTTTGTCAAGTCTGGCCAATCATTTATAACCCATTTTTTGGGTTTAGTATTAATAGCGTCCTCTAATTTATCTAACCCTATTTGAGCTGTCTCTGGGGTCATGTAATAATGATACCCAAAACTAGATATGTCCTGATCTCTCCAAGGGACATCTGGCAACCTCCCATCATAAGACATTTTCTTTAAATCTTCGGAGGCTTGTTTGTTGTCGGTTAGAATCATACCACCTCTCCCAAGACTAAGATGTTTTTGAAATTGGAAGCTCAAACACATAAATGTATTTGGGACATAACTACCCTTGCGCCAAAGAACTGCTGCATCAGCAATATTTGTCCCTTCAATAAAATAGTAATCTTGCCATGACTCTTCCTTCCATTTGAGTGGAATACCTAATTTATTTGCTAAAAAAGGAACTGAAATATATGTTCTCTTAGGAACGCAAAGCTCTTTAATGTTTTGCATTCTCAAACAAAGTTCCAAGCCATGTGTGCAGCTATCTACAGCTACAGCATACTTAGCTCCGAAAAACTTAGCCACCTTATCCTCAAAGTCTTTTACTTGCTTCATTCTAAGGTTTTATTTTTAAGAAGAATATTGTGGCCATACTTTCCAAGAAACTCAAAATTATCTAAAGTTTCAAGAATCCATTTGGTATTTACTTGCCCTTCCCAAAGTTCTGTATCAAAACACTCTGTGTAAAAGTATCTTGTTTTGTTTTGAAGGGTTTCGATAGCCCCCAGAATCATTTCTTCTTCCGCTCCATTCACATCACACCAGATAAAATCTATAATACTTTCTCCAATATTTTCTTGAGACCAAGAGTCTAATTTAACACACTCTACTTTATCTGGATCTGTTTTAAATGAAACAGTTGGGTAGTTTCTCAAATGATTTAATGGTTTTTTAAGAGAGCTTGATAAAGACCAACGTTCCCCGTTATTGGTTTGGCTAGGATACCAATCAATATAACCATCTTCTTTACCTACCGCCTTTTCTACTAAAACAATTTTTTCTGGATGATCTAAATCTTTAAAATGTTGAATTGATGTCGGATCAGCTTCAAAGGCATAAATTTCCGCTTGAGGCATTAACTTTAACATTTCAAGACTATCTTCACCATCATAAGACCCAACCTCCAATATGATAGGATCATTCTTGCCAATAAGATCTTTTATTAAATTTTTCGTTAACTTGTCCATTTTTTACATTCTACATTTAAACTTATTAAGGTTCCATTATCTTTGTCCATATGGGGCAAATACGCTTGAGAGCAATCATCAATATGAGAATGATCCGTATCCCTCCAATTATAACGCTTAACAGAATTAAATCCAATTTCCTCACTAAGAATCTTACTTATTGAATCAAAGTCGTAGACTGTCTTGTGATAAATTATTTTATCTGACATTACCATCTTGCCATACAAAGGCCCAAGAAATCTATCTAATGGATACTCTCCATCTTGATACAGCCTAGACATCACATCAAAATCTGGAACAGCTAATCGAAGAGTCCCCCCTTTTTTAAGAACCCTTTTCCATTCGGATAAAATCTCTAAAGCTTCTTGTCTATCGAAATATTCTAAAACGTGAGAAGCATAAATAACATCTACAGAATTTGATTCCCAACGTAAATTAGTAATAGAGTTAAATTTCAAATCCAAGTGATCGTAGTCACCAGAATCAATATGAATCCATTCATCTCCAAAGTTGGTAGGGCCGCAGCCTAAATTTAACTTAATCATTAATAAATGTTTTATCTTTTGCTTGCCCCATATAAGGGCCAGTTTTTATTTCGTAAACTAGCGCACCTTCTTCAAGAGCCTGATAATTATGACCTCCTCTGAAAGTTATAGTCGCGTCACCAACCTCCAAAATGTTTTCTTCTAAGAGATTATCGTCTTCATCATAATGGAATGTTTTGACTTTACCTTTAACAACCACCCAACATTCTTGGGTGATGTTTGTTTCTCTAGGAAGAGTTAGGTGTTTGTGTCCCCGAAATTTATGGTTATCTGGGATTTTAATTGCGGCAAGTTGCAGGAATTCAGACTCATCCGAAATATCCTCTCTAAAATCTAGGTCTTCTAGTTCTGATAATCTATAGATGATGTGCAATACATCCCCATTTTTATTTTTTATTTTTTTCATATCCTTACCCAGTCCTCTGGGAATATTTCCGCACTTTTGCTCTTAAACCAATTATCAGGGTAAACAATTGTCTTGTCCACATTTTTATTTAAAAAAGCCCCCCACCAAGAGAATGTAGAATTCGCTATTATATTGTCAGAACAAGCCGACATGCAATACAAATCTATGAACGCATCCTCTTGAGTTGGGAAACATACAAATCTTTCTGAATCGAAATTGTCTTTAATCCATTCATAGTCATCAGAAAATACCAAAAATTTACGATTTGGGAATTGATCGACAGCTTTATTATAATAGTCCATTGTTTGAACGGGGTGCTGGTCTATTTTTAGATAATCTCCCCTCCTCACATGAATAGAAACAAAATCTTTAGCTTCTACTCCAAGTTTTTCTAGAACTAAAAGTGATTGTTCAATTATGGAGTCCTTGAATTCAATATTTTTTTTATCGTCCAAATTAAAGAATCTTCGATTCTGAAAATACCCAGTAAAATTAGTGTCATCTTTGATATTGAAAACATCTTCATCGAAAACATTATCCTGATGTTCTCTGTAAATATACTTCAAATGCTTGCTAATCTCATCTACTGGCATCTTATCTATATCAATATTAAAGCCAGATTGTAATTGTTGTATCCTTTGGCCAGAGTGATGCATAAACTCTTGAGAAACTGGATAAATAGGCTTATAACCAGTCTTATCTGCAACCGTAAGTAAGAAATAATAATTAAAAAGAGCGTTTCCAATAGCTCTATTCGAAATATCTAAACAAGTAATCATACTAAATATCTAAAAATGAATTTTTAATTACAACATCTCTATTAGAAAATTTTCCATCTATATCTGAATGATTATCATATTGAGATGCATAGATAAATTTTGGGCTAAAAAAATTAAAATTAAAACCTTGAAACTTCAACCAATGATCATAACAAATGTTCTCTTTTTGCCATTCAACCCATGATGTCATATCATAGCTTTTAGGAAAAAGATTTTCATCCAAAAATTTAGCAAACTCTAAAGAATAAGTAATTGCATGAGCAGAACCCGCAGAATTCACTTTATACAAAGTGTCTGAATGATTTTCTGCACCTCTCTTGTTTTTATCTGGGATGTAGACGGAACCGCTTTTTTGTAAAACACAACCCCAATAAAATAAATCAAAATTTTCTGGCAGAGAATCGTGAGATATAATAAAATCTTCTGTTTTTGATTCGTCAAAAACTACATCATCTTCAAAAATAGTGAATTTGGTAGAGCCATGTTGTATTGCTTTTCTGATTGCTTTAGCATGGGAAGCGGAACAGGCAGCTTTATTATAAGAAACATTATCTTCACTAAATTTTATAGCTTCTATTCTATCGCAACCATCGACGAATAAACTTCGAATTTTTTTAAACTCACTTGAAAAACTTTCCAGCCTGTCTTTTCTAGATTCAAGGTTAATGTAATAGGATTTCATTTACTTGCCCACAGTTTTTAATTTTTATGCTTTCGATATATTTTTTTGATTTAAAGTCAAAAACCACTACCTCCCCATCAACGCTGTCATGCCGATCTGCTCTTGAAGCTTTTTCAGATAAACCAACATAAAGCTTGTTATCTTGCAATGCCATCCCCCTAACTAGCTGACTTGAATCAATCTCAATGCTGTCTCCGTCAACAGAGGCAACTCTAGAGTTAAAAGAGTCGCAATACCAGAAAGTGCTATTGTAATATTTGATTGTATGACAGTGCTCGCCAAGATCATTAAAAAATCTGAATGCTCTATTTATTTCAGGACTAAACAAATGAATACAAGACGAGTTCGTAGAGTTATCCCTATGAGACATTATAAATAAAAGATCGCCAATTTTTTCAACACTATTCATATGTGGATTTTTATCACCCACAGTATTTCTAAAAATTTTTTCTACCTCCATTGATTGCAAATCGGCTTGAATAATATCATTACTCTTTGTCGATAAAATGTAAATTTTATTATTATAAATTTCTAAGCCGTGTGCATCCACGCAAGTTGGAGTATTAATTACGCCAACTTTTTTATAATTTTCATCTAAAATTATTACATCGCTTGTCCCCCTTCTAGCTGCGTAGATACAATTATTGCTATCTTTAGCTACGCCAAAATATGGGCCATTATCTTCTATAATGAATTTTTTTTCTTTCAAGTCATAGAGACCTCTTGAAGTTGAAACGATCATAATTTGAAGACTTTCTTGTTTGAATTGTTATATGGAAATATTGAAGAAATTTTATTTTCTAAAACATTTTTTAAGCCGACTGAAAAATATTGAGGATCAGAGTAAAGGGGTAAGCCTCTCTCTTGGAATGGCAACCACCTAGCTTTAATCATTGGATTAGTTGCTCCCACTTGTGAATAGTAGTCAGCAGTTTCTATTGTAGGAACTCCATTCGCATAAGCTATATACTTGAAACCAGAATCAATAGTTACAAAAGCCTTGGCTGACATTACTGTAATACATGCATCTTGAATACTAGAACAAACTATTTGCACTTTGTCCAAAACATCAGAGTAACGCTCTTTTTCCTTTTCTGTGCAAATAGCTACAAGTTTGTTTCCTGTCTCATGTAGGCAGTTCACTAACTGAGTTACATAATCTTTTTTAAGGTTTTTTGGTTCCCATAAATTATGAGTCAAGTGCAAGCAGACATAGTCTCCTTTTTCAATTGCTAGCTCTAGTTTGGGAAAATAATAGAAACGGCTCAACCAATCAAAATCATAAGTAGTCCATTCCATTTTATCGATATGGAGATCATAAAAGAAATCGTAATTATTTTTATCAACCTCACTCCACAAACAATACCTGTCAGACATGCTTGGGTAAAAATCCCGCAAAACATCTAGTTGATAGGTTTCTCCTCTGTCATTATCGAAAGCAAAAGTAATATGGCAATCAGAGTGGTATTCTCTAATCGCTGGAATAAATCTATTAGAAAGCAAACAATCTCCCAAGCCCCCTTCTGCTCTAACCAATATTTCAGATTGTATCGTAGAGGTCATTTTGTTTTTCTTGTTTTTGAATATCCTTAACGTGAAGGATACAGAAATTTTCAATAGGATTGAGATAAAGTTTACCTTGATCATTCCCTCCAGCTAAAACTTCATGGACTTTATTCTGCCACCTAATATGACCTTTGGTAGAAGCAAAGCGAGATTGAAAATCAGGAAATCCTTCCCAACCCATATCGTCTATTTTCCAGTTGTATTTTTTGATATGCTCTCCTGTCGCCCCGCGAACAACGTTAATTCTTGGAATCCAAAGCATGTCAAAGTTCCCCTCTTTGGCGACCTCCCTCAAAGCATTTATTAGAGAAGGAGGTATCTGTTCATCTGCATCTATCTGCATCAAATAACGCTTTGTAGATAGATCAAATAATGTGTTCTTAAACTCAGAAAAATCTTTCTGAAAGTCAAAGTAGTTTACTTTTAACCCGCAAAGCTCACAAAACTCTTCAATCTCTTTGGTTACTTTGTTTTTGTCTGCCAAGATGACAATTTCTTCATTTGGAAGAATATAAGGCTCAAGTGAATTAATTAATCTTTTAAATTCAAAAAACTCGTCTGCAACTGTTATTCCGTAAGTGATCATAAAAAACTCCTTCTAGGTAAGCACAACCTAGAAGGAGCGATATAAGTCACTTCAAAGTTTTACTTAACTTCAATCATTATGTCTTTTTTCTCCTCTTTCTCAAGAGGTATTTTGACTCTCAGTAGGCCATTTTTATATTCTGCCTGAATGGAGTCCTTATCAACGTTCTGATGCAAGGTAAAGTGCTTCTTGACAGATCGTCGAGATATTTTTTTATGGTAGAATTCAGCATCATCGTCTTTTTGCTGAGATCCCGCCTCAATCTTCAAGGTCTGTCCAGATACAGATACGGAAATATCTTCCTGATCTAATCCGACTAATGCAAACTCAAGAATAAAATTACCATCCTTGTCTTTGTAAGCATCGTAAGGCTCTGAGCCTGAATACAGTGGAGCATTAGCTTCGTTAGCTAATAACTGCATACGTTTAAAGATATCTCCCTCGAAAACCAAGGGAGCCAACATTTTGTTTATCATCATTGTCATACTACTATTTTTAGTTAGTTTTGTTTTTCTAGCCCCATTTGGGTGCTGGAAATTCTCAGACAATAGAGATATACTAAATCAATCCTCTTCTAATTGAGCTTCGTCAATACGATCTAGTATAAATGCTATTGTTTCGTCGAGTTCTACCTCGTCTGTAAAATTAATTTCTGGTTCGGTCATAGTGCATGTATATACACAAAACCAAAACTTGGGGAATTCTACCCCTCACAAGACTTACATTCCATCATAGACCTTGCTAATTCTTGGCTAGGATTAGCACTTCTCTGGTAATAAAAGCCTTTAATGCCATTCTGCCATCCATAAATTAAAAGCTGATTAACCTCTTTGGCAGGAGCTTTTGGGGCGACCATGATATTCAGGGATTGTCCTTGGTCAATATACTTTTGCCTTTGGACTGCTTGAATAACAATTTCTTTTTGGCTAATTTCCCCAAATGTTTTGAACACTTCTTTTTCTTTGTCCGTGAGGAAGAGTAAGTGCTGAACAGAGCCACCAGTTTCAAGGATACTCATCCAAGTGTCTTGGTTATCCTGACCTTTTTCAGATAGAAGTTTTTTGAGGTAAGGGTTTTTGAATGTGAATTTTCCTTTAGCTAGATTTTTGGTGAAATAATTGCCATTTAGAGGTTCGATAGACGGAGAAACCTGACCCAAGATAAACGAGCTGCTTGTAGTTGGAGCGATAGCTAGGGTTGTGGTATTTCGACGGCCATATCCTTCACAATACATAGGTTGTCCTAAAGATAGAGCCAATTCTTCTGTAGCTTCATCTGCACGATTACGGATAGTCTTCCAAATAGAGCTATTCTCCATTTTAGCTTCCATACTTTCAAAGCCAATCATCTTGCTTTGTAGGTAAGAGTGCCAACCAAGAACCCCCATCCCCAAAGCCCTGTGACGCTTGGCAAAGTTGTGGGAGGACTCCATGAACGGAATATTGCTGGTTTTTAGGATATATTCTTCCATTACTGCATCAAGAAATGCAACTAATGTCTCAATAGCGTCCGTTTTTACAATATCATCCCATCTAACTAGATTCAAAGAAGACAAACAGCAAACGAAAGACTCATCTTCTTTGGACGGCAAGCTGATCTCATTACAAAGGTTTGAAGCATAAATCTTCATGTCTTTGTCTTTATAGCAGTCGGGGGCATTATTATTTGCTGTATCTTGGAAAAAAATATACGGATATCCAGTCTCAAAGCGCTTTCTAATTACAGAAGCCCAAAGCTGACGCTTTTCTGGATCGCCATCAATCATACTTTGCATCCAACCATCAGTCACAGTGACAGCGAAAGACATATCTTGGATTGCATTGCCCTCACTCTTAATACGAAGAAACTCTTTCACATCAGGGTGCTCAATAGGTAGGTAAGCTGCAAAAGAACCACGACGAACATTCCCTTGAGAAACAACAGCAGCAACCTTGTCGAACAGTTCCATAAAATGGACTGCCCCAGATGATTCACCACCAGAATTAATTGGTGCTCCACGCTCGCGAAGATCACCAAAGTAAGCAGAAGTCCCTGACCCATGCTTAGTCTGCATTCCAACCTCAGACTGTTTAGCTAAAATACCATCCATTCTGTCGGGAACATAAACTCCATTACAAGATATAGGTAAACCTCGATCACGACCAAAATTAGACCAAACAGGGGAAGCTAAGGAATAAAATCCCTGCTTCATATAACCCTCAAACTTGTCAGCAAACCCGTCTATACCGAGATACGCTTCAGCAGTCTCTGCGATATCACGGATTCTACGCTCTGGAGTTTCGCCTTTCTTTAGATAGCCCCTCTCAAGAAATAACCTTGAGTCATCATTTAGCCAATAGTAATCTGTCATTTAGAACAAGTCCTCTGCGTTGAACGTCTGCGAATTTTTTGAATACTCAACTGGTCGAGCATAAAAGAAGTCGGTGGCATTATTGCCAAGCAACTCCTCTTCAAACCAGATGGTATCTTTCAGCAGGTTTTTGTCAACATCAAAAGCTTGTTTGAAGCCAATTCTTTTTAGAGAATCATTTATCCTATTCTTAATGAATTCTTTTAGAACGACAGCGTTGAGTCCTTTCTCTCGGATTCCATTAATCATCCAATCAACAATCTTACTCTCAGCATTGAATGCTTGTTGAGCCTCGTCGAGAATTCGCTGCTCTAATTCCTCGTCGAAAAGCTCAGGATGTTCTTCGCGAATAGTGTTAATGATCTTCATCCCAACAAGAGCGTGAACATTCTCTTCATTCCGTGTGTATTTGACCTGTTGATCAGTATCCTTCAGAACATTTTTATTTCGAGCAAACCAGTTTATTACATAAAATTGAGAAAACAAAGACACGTTCTCTACAAAGAGGGTGAATAGTATTAAAGCGTAAACATATTGCTTCTTGCTATTCTTGTAAAATTTATGAGTATATTTCCTTAAATAATTTACCCGTCCTTCAATAAAGTCTAGCTTCAGATTCTCCTCAAATACATCTTCCAAACCCAAAACCTCAAGCAACCTCTCATAAGCATTATTGTGAATAACTTCAACGTTCGCCATAACAAATCCCAAGTCACTCAATGATGGGTGCGGCAAATTGTCTCCCAACTTACTCCAGAACTTTTTAACAGCAACTTCGATCTGCCCGATGGCAGAAAGTGTTCTAACGATTATCTCTTTGTCCCTATCTCCAAGCACCACATTGAAGTCCTGAATATCGGAAGCGAAGCTGAATTCATTGTCAGTCCAGAACCCATTATGCATTGCCTCAATAAACTCTCCTGCCCAAGGATAATGGTCAGGCTTTCTCGATATTTGTTCTTCAAAAATCATGTCTCATCTATTTACACGAATGGGCTTAATGGGCAAGGAAAAAATGAAAAAATCTGGCGAAGCCATTCTATTAATGCGAACGTAGTGAGTATTAATAGAATACGAATCCTAACAACGAATCCTAACTGCACTGTAAAGGTTCGTATCCTTGCTACTTCGGCTCCAATACGTCTATTATACTGAAAATAAAAAATCCGTCAAGAAAAAAATTTTACTTGACATTTATTGACTTAATGAGAGTATATTCGTATTAAATTATGGATTATGACTCAACAGATCCTGAATTAACTGATTTAGTTAAACAGAGTGACCATGAAGAAGCTTTAGGTTTGCTGATAGAGAGGCATTCAGGAATTTATGTTGATATGGTGAGGAGATACGCATCAAAATCCCTACCTTCAAATGACGTTGTTGACATAATTGATGAAAAAGATTACATAATTTACAAAGCAGCCTTAGATTATGACGAAAACAAAGCTAAGTTTTCCACTCATGTTGGCAACAAAGCAAAATATCTCTGTTTGAGCAAAAAAACAGCAAGGAAAAACGGCAAAATCATGTTGCCATTCGACTCAATCGATTACTCCAAAGAGTCTGACGACTTGCACCCAGATGAAAGTTGCGAAATTAAAGAAAGCATGTTTTCAATTGTCGAACTTATAAATGGTCATCGTGATGAAAGAGTAAAAACTATTTTTAAAGAACGCTACTTTGGAGGAGAAAAAGGTAAACTTCAAACTTGGAAAAATATTGGAGAACAAGTTGGCGTTTCTGCTCAGGGCTGCATAAACATTCATGACCGAACGTTAAAAGAATTTAAAAAACAATTTAAAAAAAATGCATAAACTCAATTTCGACGCTCCGTTCAATTCTCTAAGCTTAGGCAATGTTTCTTTAAATTTTCTTAGGGAATTAAAGAAAAAAAATATAGATCTCAATATATTTCCAATGGGTAATTTAGACTTCTCGGCCTTTGACAAGTTACCGAAAGAAGATCAAGACTACATAAATGAAAATGCAGACAAAGCAGTAAGTCGTTTAGATAGGTCAACCCCCACCCTAAAAGTTTGGCATATTAACGGGTCAGAAAAAAAGATCGGAGATAATCAATTTTTATACACTTTTTATGAAGTGGACTCTCCTACAGAAGAGGAGGTTAGTATTGTAAAAGCTCAGAATCACGTTTTCTTTTCTTGTTCTGAAGCTGCTCAATCATTTAAGGATAAGGGTTGTGGCAATGTGTCCTATGTCCCGCTTGGTTTTGATACAGATTTTCACAAAATAGATAAAGAATACCTTGGTGATGATGTGATTCACTTCGGCCTTATTGGGAAAATGGAAAGAAGAAAAAACACCCAAGCTCTCATCCAGCTATGGTCAAATAAATTTGGCAATAATCCAAGATACCAACTAACCTGCTTAATTGGAAACCCGTTCTTAAAGGAAGAACAAATGAATCAAGCGATTGCTCAAGCGATGAATAATCAAAAGTATTCTAATATTAACTTCCTACCTCGACTTAAAACAAACAGTGAAGTTAACGACCTAATCAATTCAATTGATATCGATATTTCTGGCTTATCTAATGGAGAAGGATGGAATCTACCCGCATTTAATGCAACCGCTCTAGGTAAGTGGTCCATTGTGAGTAATTGCTCTTCACATAAAGATTGGGCCACTAAGGATAACGCTATCCTTGTAGATCCAGTAGGAAAACAACCTTGTTATGATAATGCCTTTTTCATCAAAGGTCATAAATACAATCAAGGAGAGTATTACCGACTTCACCAAGATGGCATCTCTAATGCTTTGGATCAATCCGTTCAGTTTGCTAAATCTGAAAATACCGAAGGGCTAAAGCTTCAAGAGGAGTTTACATACGCAAAGACCGTTGAAAAAATCCTAGAAAAAATTTATTAAATGCCTATTTATATTTTTAAACACCCAGAAACCGAAGAATACAAGGAAATCGTTCAAACCATGAATGAAGAACATGTATATACTGACGATTCTGGGCTGAAATGGAAGAGAATTTTCACAATCCCCAACGCAACTATTGATACAAAAGATGATGCTTGGAATCACAACGGATTTGTAGAGAAAACTGGCAAGATGAAAGGAACTGTGGGCGATGTTCTAGACTACTCCTCGGAATTATCTGCGAAAAGGGCAGAAGCTAACGGTGGAGAAGATCCAGTCAAAAGAAAGGCTTTTGATGACTACGAAAAGAAAGTGGGCAAAAAGCACATTTCTGATAAAAAGAAGACTATTGAAACTTCTAAGATTAAAATTGATCTTGATTAAACCGCTCTAAAAGCATCACCTGAGAACTGTAAAGCCCCTGTGAAATTAGCTCCTTGCAAAACAAAATAAGCTACACTGGTTCCAGTCAATACATGACCAGTAAATACATCTGATACTCCAGCCGAAGTCCCAGTTAAAACATTTTCTAGATTGGTTACACCATTGATATATGAATAATCAGCACCTTCAAGCTTACTAGTCAAGTTATTATCCACAGATTCTGTTAGCGAAAATCCAACCCTTTCATCAACATAAGCTTGAGAAGCCGCTTCTGAAGAGTCGGTCAAAATTAGACTAGTTTCTATTGATAAATTTTTCGCATGTATTTGCGACGAACTACCAGTAAAATGAACGATATTATTATTAAAGGAGACCTCACCGTCTTGGAAAGTCATTCCACTCTTGAAAGAAACTAACAAAGAGTGATTGGTGCTATTGGTGGTAGATCCTTCATGGTCTGCTAATATAACAGCTCCAGTGGTCTGATCAGCGAAAGCCGCTAATCTTCCTGCTATAATTGTATTTTTTTGACCAGAAGCTCCAAAATTCGCCTGAGTCCCATTTAAGAGGGTATTAAAGTTTCCAGACACATTGGTGTTATTCTCACCATTAATAATGACATTATTTAGCCCCGTAACCTCGTTATCTGACCCCCCTAAAACAAAACAATCATCAGCAATAGAATTAGTAGATGCTGTAGTTATAATCGGTCTAGTATTAACTGTAGCACCATGAGTGAAGTTTACCACCCCACCAAGTTCCCTGTCTAGGTTAATCTGAATCCCAGTTGAAAGGTCAGTAAATGAAAAATCACCACTAGGACTCGTAAAAGTAGGTAATTGTAATTGTTGTGGTTGAATTTTAGTAAATGCCATGTTACAATAGATTATCTAAATAAGAATACACTTTTTCTATGAAATTTACACTTTATAAGCCTAATGCTAAAAATACTGGATCAGCATTCACCTTTGACTGCACTAAAGACAGAAACGGTAATCCAGTTCTTTTTGTCTCCATGATTCTTCAGCATAGCTGGAATAATGAACGTAAAACGGGTTCTTTTAAGGAGAACGCCAAGAATCCAGATAAATCTACTACAATTAAGCTCACAGACATTGAAGCTGGAGAGTTCTTGTCCTCAATGAAAACTAGGATTCCATTCTTAGGTTTTCACAAAACAGAAGAAAAGACAACAATCATTAAATTCACCCCTTGGGATAAAAACCGTATCATCAAAAACAAAGATGGCCAAGAAACCTTTAAATCACCAGCTTGGGGTCTGACAGTTACAAAAAATTCTTCTCAATTCTTTAAACTTCCAATCGAAGCTGGAGAGGCTGAATGCCTAGCTGTTTTGCTTGAAGGCTACATCAAAGATAGTTTAACTGCTAAATCAGAAGCTTATAAGCAGGATCAGCCCAAAAAAACTTACCAAAAATCCACTCCTAAAGCGTCCGTAGTTGAGGACGACGATGACGATGTCCCATTCTAAAATCAAAGTCTTAGTTCAGTCTAATTACTCCCGTATGGTAACGGGTTTCGGGAAGAATATGAAAAATATTCTCCTCGCTCTTTATAATGATCCAGATATTGAAGTCGTAGAAGCTGCCAACGGAGTTCCTTATGGTAGGGATATAAGCACCCCTTGGGAGTCCTACGGAACTTATCCTTCTAATCCCAAGATCCTTAGTGCTATAGAAAAAGAACCATCTAAAAAAAGAGCCGCGCAATATGGATTTTATGTAATTGATGAGATCGTAGAAAAAGTAAAACCAGATGTATTTTTGGGGATCGAAGATGTCTGGGCTTTCAGGGAATATGAAAATAAACCTTGGTGGAATAAAACAAAAAAAATCATTTGGACAACTTTAGATAGCTTACCTATTTTAGATCAAGCTATCGAAATGGAACCAAAATGTGACAAAATGTTGGTTTGGGCTAGCTTCGCTGAAAAGGCAATGAAAGAGCTTGGTCATGAGACAGTGGAGACTGTTCACGGAGCTGTAGACTACAGTCACTTTAAGCCTCTGGATAACAGAAAAGAGTTACGAAAACTCCACGGTCTTGAAGACGATTTTGTAATTGGGTTTGTATTCAAAAACCAACTAAGAAAGTCTGTCCCGAATCTATTGGAAGGATTTAAAAAATTTAAAGATAAAAACCCAAAGGTATCTGCAAAGCTCCTCTTACATACGGACTGGGGAGAAAAAGATCATGGATGGGATATCCCAAAATACCTGAAAGAAAAAGATCTTGAAGACGGAAGCGTATTGGCAACTTATGTATGCCACAAGTGTGATGATTACTTTGTTCGACCATATTCTGGAGAAGATAAAGACTGTCCTTCATGCGGTTCTAAGAAATCTTTAAAAACGAAGAATAGCGGGAAGGGAGTAGGAGAGAAGGAGCTAAACGAGCTATATAACATGATGGATGTTTACTGTCACCCATTCACAAGTGGAGGTCAGGAGCTACCAATTCAAGAGGCTAAGGCTGCTGGACTAATCACTCTGGTTACAGACTACTCTTGTGGAACTGATTCTGCATATGAGCATCAAGGTGGACTACCTCTATCTTGGAATGAATATAGGGAACCAAGCACTCAATTTATCAAAGCTACAACATGTCCAGACAGCATTTGTGAGAGGCTAAAACAGGTTTATGAAATGGAGGGACAGTCTAAATCTAAACTCGTAGAAACGGGTAAACGATATGTTAAAGAAAAATTCTCAGTCCATAACACTATAAATAAATTAAAACACTGCATTAAGTCGGTTGAAATAAGAGCAAAGGATGAAGAGAAAAAGGAGGACAAGAAGCCTAGTATCTCAGTAGAGGATTTCTTAAAAGACACCCCACTTAAAGATCGAATTGCCGTAGTGCTTCCTAGATCGGCGGGTGATGTCTTAATGGCTAACTCTCTTATGGAGAACCTTCATAGTCTCTATCCAGACAAGAAGATATTCTTTGTCACCCAGCCAGAATTTTACGACCTTATTAACGATAATCCTTTTGTTCATAAAGTTATCCCTTATTCAAACTCATTTGAAGACTTGCATGTTCTTGAAGGCAGGGGGGATCATCAGGGTCTTTTTGATATAGCTTTTCTCCCTCACTGTATGACGCAGAAAACATACAGCTATAACCACAATGGGAAAGATAAAACTCAATTTAAATTAAGATGAGCCACTTAGTAGAAGTTTACGCAAAAGATTTGGGAGTTAAAATTGGTCAACCTCATTTTAAACCTCATTTTTTTCCTCTTCTTGAAGATAATTATATCACCATTCATAATGATAATAAAGTTCAATCCAAAGAATACGATTATTGGGAAGAGGTTATTTGCTTAGTTAAGGAGCAAGCTCCAGATATTAAGTTTATTCAAATAGGTTCTGGGGAAGAACCAAAAATAAAAAATGTTACCAAGTTTCTTGCTACTACCAGCATCAAGCAATCTGCTTATATTATTAAGAATGGTCTTATGCATGTTGGCATAGATAGTTTGCCAGTTCATATTGCTTCCTCTTTTGATAAACCTATTGTTGCGATATATGCACACACCTATGCCTCTACTTGCAGTCCAGTCTGGGGTTCAAAAAAGAACCACACAATAATTCAATCTCATAGGAACGGCAAAAAACCATCTTACTCTTTAAAAGAGGAGCCTAAGCAAGTCAACTTGATTAAACCAGAGGAAATAGCCAACGCTATTCTAAAAAAGTTACGCAAAAATAAGAGTTCTAGAAAAACAATTTTTATTGGCAATAAATATAAGGAACAATTTATCCATATTATACCAGATAAGAAATATGGGGTATCCTCCAAGCAAACAGTTCTTAGGTTTGACTTGCATCATGATGAAGAAAATACTCTTCACTTATTTGAAAATAATAATATTTCTATTGTAACAAATAAGCCATTAGGCGATAAAATTTTAAGTCAAAAAAATATCAATTGCATTAACTATTTCTGTGATCGATTTGACTCAGGGTTTATCGAAAGAGCGAAAAAGAAAGGTGTAACTTTACGTTTATTTTGCACAAATGAGAAAACGATTAATGAAGAAAGGTATAAGTTTTTCGATAATCAAATCTCTTTTATCAACGACTCTAAAAAAGTAGAGGAAGCAAAAAAAATGGTCGAACTCCCAAAAGAGGACTTGAAGATAAAATCTTATACAATTTATTTTAAAAATGGGCAAGCATATCACTCTCTTTTTGAGGCAAATAACAAAGAGAATTTAGACGATATTTTCATTGACTTGGATAAACTTATGCTTTATACTGATTGAAATGAGTGATAAAAAGATTTATGGACCCGATCTTTACAAACGTAATGAGCACGGACTTTTAGAAAATGCAGAATACGAATTTAATGAGGACGGCTCTGTAAATTGGAGAGCCATGATTAAGCCAGAGTTTCTCTACCCAAATAAAGATTGGTTTGAAGCTCGCAAAAAGGATGTTCCTACTTCACCAGAGGGCTTGGATGACAAACAACTTTTAATCATGCTGGGTGGTATTAAAGAGCTTGCTCGCCTTAGAGGTTTTGAGAGCGTTTCTTTCAAGACTGATCACTTAAGTGATACTTACGCAATTGCAAGCTGTGAAATCATTTGGTTACCTAATTATGAGAATAGAGGAGCTGGGGGATGCGGCGTTGTTTACCAAGATGTCGCAAATGCGACACTACAAAATACAGGTTCTTTCGCAGCAAAGTTCCTAGAAACTATCGCTTGCAATAGAGCTTTTGTGAGATGTGTTCGTAATTTTCTAAACATTCACATCGTGGGAGCTGATGAGATTGATAAATCAAAAGGAGCTGTAAATTCTCAATCAGTTGAATCTTCTGGCGATGAAACTATAGGAAGCATTCTTTCCCCTCACACAAGACTATTTCAAGACTGGCAAGACTATACTGGTGGGGGTAACAATTTCGAAGACTTCAAAAAAGGAGCCTTGCGCTCTCTATGGAAGCAAGAGATTTATCAAAATAAAGATGCTCAAAACTGGAATAACTTTGACGAAATACCAGTCAAAGAGGTTCGCAAAATTAGAGCTGCTATTAGAAAACTAAAGCCCTAAGAAATTCTTTTGAGAGGCTCTAAAATTAGTCTGGTTCCTAGTCGTCAAAAATGCATTTAAATTCCTGTCAATAATCAATTGTTCGTCTGGTCTAAGGAGCTTAACAGTAGATTCATCAATCGTTGTGGTTACTCCAGATCCACCTAACTTAAGAGAAATTCCAGATATCGTTGGTTGAAATGCAGTAGGCAAACTAATCCCGACTATCGTTCTACTGGATTGAGACGTAGGATTCCGCAGGGATTGAATAGCGGATAACTGGCTATTTTCCAATGCTTTTATATCTGCAATTTTACCGCTCTTAATATCTAATCTAATTGGACTATAAATGTTACCAGTAGATCCGTTATTTTTCACGCTATAATATCTAATATCATATCTCTCAGCTAATTCAGCTAACTTCTGTGCTGCCGCATCAAGCTGTGCCTGTTTTTCAGCTCTCTCCTCTTCTTCTTCCCTCGTTGCATCGTCAGCTATCTCATCAGTTGGCCTTTTTGATCTAGTAAAGTAAGCCTTTGCAGTGCTTGGTCCACTCACCTCTTTATCTTGATCATTAAATATTTTTGGAGATGCGTCCATAATACTTTTTATCTTATCACTTAGTTCTTCGGTATATCCTAAATGTTCATTAACTGCATTAACATATCGATATTCACCATTATTAAATAGACCAAAATTAAGATCTTCTAGGCCGAGTCCTCGACTAGCTCTGTTCGATCCGTTAAGTATTCCAATAAAACCATAGTCTCCACCCCCAGTAGAGCCAGAAAATTCCATTATCTCCTCAAGTGTAATTTCGTCTCTGCCTTCTCCAAGAGCACCATGAAGATCAGCGAGAGCTTCGATCTCTTTGATTTTAGTTGTCTTAAGGAAAGGCCCACTTATACTCATTTCAGATCCTGCCCAATTTGTCCTCCTCGCTGAATACTGCCTATAAAAATTAGAAACATAAATTGTATTATGTAGTAATCTAAGAACCAAGTCTATTTTCGAAAAAGCTGTCCCCTGTGATGGTCTTTCTATTTTTACAACACTGGTTTTGTTTGCTAAAGATATAAATTTTGCTTTTCGGAGATCCATCTGTCCATCTTTATTTAAGGCATCTATCATCCTAGTGTTCTTCAACAGTATTGAAATATCCCCCGCTCTTGAAGACTTTACTGCACTACTACCATTCCACTCCTGATCCTTCCAAGTAATGGTTTCGGATAGTCTTGTTGCGATAATCCCCAAAACATCAAAATTGTCCTTGTTATAAGCTCCAGCGAGCCACATCGTATAATACAATTTAAGCAAATTTTCCGTAATTTTTAATTTGTTTATAACTTTATCAACGGGAAGTTTTCTAAATCTAGTAAACCTCTCTCCCTGATCATATTCAAAAGTTTGTTTTTGTTTCTCTATATTACCAGAAAAAGCATTAACAAATACGGGAGACATCCTATCTTTTGTAAAAGAAGCATCAACGTATGATTTTTGTATCTCTTGGGATTGTGTTAATGGATTTGTGATGGCTATGGTTGATGCTGCGATAGAATTTATAAACTTAACTACATTAGTAAACGGATCAATAAACCAATAATACCCAAATTTTGAAGCTATATTAGAAACAATTGCGTCTAAAGTTCCAGACTCCTCAAATAACACATTTGCATTGGAGTTCGGAACATCAAGTTTGATCCCGCACATCCCAAATCCTTGTATTGCCTCGTTCAACGTGTATCCAAAACGTAAATCATAATTAGCGTAATCTGGATTATCTATATAGTAAGAGCTTACGCCACCACCTGCATTTGCAGTCGTCAAATTATAACACAAATCTTCTTGAAGAATTTGGTTTTGATAAACTAAAGATGTTTTAACGCCATCTGAGTCAACAGAACTTTCTTCATTATAAATATTCCCTATTCTTACAATACCATTTTTATAAGATGGGCCTCTTCTCGGGAACCTTTGATTTACGTCTACAGGGGTATTTGTGCATTCACTAAAGTAAGGCACTGTAATTTCTCCTTCCCCATCTCTAGGATGACCTTGACTTCCTCTGACAAGAAAACAATTAGATTTTAATAAAAGTGAAGTTCTATTAGCGTATTCTCTGCTTACTGTTGTTAAAGTCCCATTTTTGCTAGTAGTCTCTTTAGTAACTACAAAGTTTTGGATTGCCTGTTGAATCTTTCCATTAGAAGCAGTGATTCGTCCAGACTCAGAACCGATAATTGTCCCAAGATTATTCCCATCCTGCGCTAAGTCTTTGGCATTTATAACGCTTTCAGTGGTCATTGAGTGATCTCCTCCAGAGCTTGAAAAATTAAAATTCAAGGATGTCAGTGTTTCTGGAGAGTTTAAGGCCATTTAATTAATAATTTTCTACTTGTTGGTTCACCAAGTAAACAGAAGAATCTATACCCGTTTCTATCATATACACTCCAGTATGAATTTGAAGAAAATCCTCGGTGGTTTGCTCCATTCCATTTATGTAAAAATCAACGTGATTTTCTATAAATTTAGGCCCATAAGAATCTGCAACTCCAGTGATTTCGTCAACATTAGTGAACTTTGGGATAGCAAATAAAACCCCAGTAACACTATCTAACTCTGTATTTGAAGTGAAATCTTTAAGCTTCTGCCCATTAAAAAATAAAAAATAATTCTCTTCCAATTCTGCCTTGGAAGATGAGACAGCTCCAGCATCGATAGCAGCGTGAATGTTATCTAATTCTGTATTCCAAGACCCAGCTGATGTGCTAGTTTTGCCTTGGGAAAAGTGAGAAAGTAAATCTCTTTTGTCATAATAAATGACATCTTGCTGATCTAAGTTTAAAACTGGGTCGAACATAATTTCCCCTTCACCATTATTTAAATCAATAATGTAATCTCCCAAGTCTGTAGCTGATTGTATATAATAATTTTTGTTACGGGTGCTTGTGATTGTGACACCAGTAGCTTCAAGCATGGTTTGAGAATTAAGTGAAATCAAAGAGGTTTTCTCCCCAGTGATGACATTAATATCAACACTAAAGGGATACTTTTTATCTTTCCCGTCTCCATCTAATCTAAAATGCGTTTTCTCAAGCACGTTTGCACCAAAATAAGCATCTTGATTTTTACCTGATATGTTCAACTGACTACCTGTTATAGTAGTGTCACCAGTAGCTATTATATAGTTATATGTCATGATTTACCTCCCATATAATAAATATAATTCTTTTTAAAGCTATCAGAGCTTGATGATAAAATTGCTCCAGAGGATTCTGGTTCTACAGATGCAATATAAGACTCTTGTATAGGCGTTTGAGTTACACCACTAACCTCAGACAAAACGCCAGTAAGAGGGGTTTTCCCGTATAAGTCAATTGTTATTCTATCTTGAGTTATTCCAGTAAACTCCGCATAAGTTTCTATTGATTCTGATATATCATTTAATCCTAAAGTATCGTAAGCGCCTTCCCCAGTGGGATAATAAATATATCCAGAATTTGAATGAAGTTTGCCCAATTCTTCTTTATAGAATGTCTTAACGCTGCCATTATTCAAAGTATAATACTTGTAGAAGCGCTCGCCCTCTTCTTTACTTTCTGACGAAGTCAGTGAGATACTACCAGTAAATTCTTCTCTTCCAGTCATGATCTCTAATGTCCCTGTAGAGTTATAATTGTATCCTGTAATTCCAGTTTTGAAAACAATGTTCTCAGAATAACCTGTGACTCTTTCTGCTGATGTTTCAACGGCAGCATTATGAAAATAATTACCAACAAGACCCTCTCCCAACTCTTTTAAAAATGATGGATCTACAAATCCAGAGAAGATGGCTAAACCATGCAATGCCCCACTAAAAGTTGCAGTCTTATTATCGGTTGCCCTAAAGTAGGTGTCGCTCCCTCCAAAATTTAGTGATGTATTCGAATCTTTTGTAATAAAATTTTTAGATACAGGAAAATCTTCGCTTTGAACCAAACTGTTAAAATAATCAAAATGGCTAACAGTGATGAAACTTTCACCCAAGGATACTCCAATAACATTTCTTTTGGATAATTCTATAGAACTAATTACCTCGATTGAATCACCAAGACTGCTATACGTTTGACAAAATAAGTGTCCTCTGTCAGTAACCCCAATGTTATATCCTTGTGAATTCCTTACTTCACTACCTCCTACAGTATCAACTCCAGTTTCAAAACACCCAAGTATAACGCCATCATCAATATTTCCATCTTGAAACTCAAAATCAATTATGGCAGAAATGTTGGAAGCGTCAAGTCCCTCTAGAGGAACTTGAAAATTACCATAGGTTAAGTCTAATGTATCTCCTGCTAAAATATCACTAGCTTTATTTGTAACGGCTGTGTTATTAATACCTGTTGCTCCAAGTAAGAACCCAGTGTGCAAAGCAGGTAGATTAGAATAAATTGAGTTTGAAAATGACCCAGTAACATTTCCATCTGGCCCAGTCACAAACCCTACGCTTAGGGCAGATGCCCCGAAAAAATCATAAAGAGCAGATAGTCGTTGGTTTGAACCAAGACCATCCAATAAAATAGCATTTAACGCTTTCTCACTCATTAATAATACTTGGATAAGTTATAAGATATTGTATTTTGGCCCGTGGAATAAGAGTCCTCTATGACAAAATCACCGCTACATAACCCAGAAGTAAATTCTTTGAGGTTTTGTAATTTAGCTCCATCATTACTACAATTAGCTGAAACGGAATAATTGCCTAAGCTTCGTGAAATAATTTGAGAAGCCTTAAATCCTCCAATAGTTTCTTGAACATTATTAACCGCAAGCGGCTTTTTATCCTGTATAGTTAAAGTTAAATCTTTTAAATTTCCTGACGAAAAATCTACTTGGTTAGAGTAATTATAATTGTAAGAGATGGTATTTTCAACAGGATTTTTTGATATAGATAAACTTCGCGGCTCTTCATTTATATAAGATGAGTTAATTTCATATCCAGTAGCAACACCAGAAAATTTTTGTAAAGCAGATGTCGCTATTGCCTGTTGATCAACTTGCCCAAAAGCAGTTTCCACAGCTTGAAATCTAGCATTGTTTTCAAACTCCCCTGTAGAGTCAATAAACAAAGATCCCAAATATTTTAAGTTTCCATTAAGTTGAACTGTAGAGACTGAAGAATCTTTTGATAAACTTATTGAAGATACGTAAGAGTGTAAAACATTATTGTTAATAACATCAACTTTGTCTGGGTCAGCGAAAGTGAAAGAAAAATTAAGAAGGTTCGCTCCAGTATTTAAATCATAATTAAACGCCGTTGGGCCACCTTGGACAAAGCTATAAATGCCTGATTCATAATCAGAGTAAGAATTAACTAACGCATTAGTTGCTACATCTGTAGCTTGCTCTGGAGTAAAATTACCAGTTGATAATAAACCAACTTGACTCCCTGTATTTGCGTCTATACTACCCTGAAGGCTACCATCAACACTGATAGAGAGTTCAGAGTTGTTGCTAAATGAAATCGACGTAGAGAGGCTTAAAACGCCACTATCGGAGTAAGACCTGTCAGAATTATCTCTGTCTCCAGCGGAGTAAGAGTAAACTTCTGTAACCCCATAAATATTTTCTTTTCTATCTACGTTTTCTGTCCTAGAAGTTAAGAAGGCGTTATCTCCGCTATTGAATAAAGCTATATTTTCAAATCCATTAATAACCTTCCCACTAACAAACTCACGAGCGTTGTCGAAAGGATCTTTAGTATTAACTTTTAATCCTTTGGCTGAAACAGAGTGGGTTGCAGTAATTATTTTATTATCCCCCTCTTCATAAGACCAAGAGTTCTGTGGGTCTGTAACGCCGAAATATTCTGAAAACGTTTCTCCAGAATAATATAAGGCAGTTAAGCTATACGGAAGGACTGTAGTCGAGTCGCTTTCATTAAAATCAATACTTTCTATGAAGGAGCAAGGACAAGTTTTAGCCTCGTTTTCAATGGTTATTGTTAGGTCTTGATATTCATTAAGGAAGCCACTGACCATTTGCATTTTTTGCAAATCTAGACCACTCAAGTCACTACCAGTCAAAAAGCCCACTATATTAACCCTAATAGTGCTATGATCTAATAATCCACCAAGCTTAACTGCCTCATCTTCTTCAGAAAAAAGGGGGATTGGCTCAGGGAAAGAGTAGCTTCCGTATGTAATAGAAGTCGCCATATTAAGCTATTATATACTCTATTACACGAGTTGTTGTTCCATCAACTAAATTAGATGTAATCACATCGCTTGTTCCGTGGAACTCTGTTTCTTCTAAAGCTGCGTTCATTTCCGTAGTTTTACTATTTAAGAAGTCTTTGCCATGATTAATCCCATATGCTGGGTCTGCTGTAGTGGTAGCAGTCACAGTAGCCGAACCTAATGCATTTAAATCAGAAACAACAAGTTTTTGCTTTAGGTCTTTTACACTTAACACCACCTCATTTCTCTTCACCTTATCTTTCTTTTGAATAGAAATGTTAAATTTTAAAATCCCTTTCGGCAAAGGCCCAGAATCGTAAGAATCATTTGTAGTGTATTTTATATTTTCTGTTACCGATCCTTTTGGTTTGTCAATCGTGGCAGATCTTGATTTCTCGTATATTTCTGTAGCTTCTGAAAACAATCCTACAACTTTAGTCTCATTGTTCTCTTTGTTGGAAGTCCACAAAGCTATAACACTATCATATCTTGTTTGTGAATTTTTGTCTTTAGCTGAATATTTCACACTCAAATCATATTCTAAATACGCACCTGTTTTATTTTTAGTGCAATTATAAGAAATACTATTTTCTTGAGACAGTTCTGGGTCAGTAGAGAAACTAATAGATAGTGACGCTTTTCTAGAGTCTTTTGTTATGCCTTTTTCTATAGCGAATGGCTTTCCAAACTGACTTTCTTCATCGGAAATGACACTATCTATAGTCAATCCTATAGCATCCTCCAAAACTTTAGAAGAGTGATGCTTTAATGACGTTAACTCAACACTAATAACTTTAGTGAGGTATCCTTTTTCATCAACTGAGTTAGAAGTGGTTATCTTTTTAGAAACGTTTTCTGAATCAACAATAAAAGAAGAGTCGAAACTTTCTTGTAGATCAACAGATAAGTTTACTAAATCTATTGTCTGGCTGAGAGTCCCATTATAATTTTTATTGAATCTAGCATTTTCAGATATGCCATCTTCATAGTATCCTAAGCTGGGTCTATTAGCATAGTAGTAATTAGTGAGGAAGGCTTTTGCATTTCTCAAAAACTGATTTCCCGCATCTTGAGAATATTTTATAGATATACTCCTATTGTAAGAGTAGTCTGCATCTGATCTTGTAAAATCATAGCTTTCAGAGAAGTCTTCTAATAAATGAGGGCTTGGGATGTATTTAGCAAAGGTTTTTGAACTGTAATCATCTAACCTCCTCCTTTCTTCAATTGTTATGTTTACAGTATCTTCTCCGTTTAGGGAGCCTTCTGCAAAAGATACCCTAGTAACTAGCCCGTTTAATATTTCGTCTCCAGCTATACGAGCCGTTATATTTTGCCTCTTGTAAGCTGATCTAATGGCAGCTCTTCCAGACAGTAGAACACCGTCATTATTGTCGAACTGTATGTCTTCTACTTTTAGAGTATAATTTAAAGTAACTAAATACCCAAAAACTTCCTGACTTCCCAAATAAGAATAGGAAATTTGAGAATTAGAGTTGATTACATTATTAACTAATAAACTCATATTATTAAGGACTAGTCAGTTGCTTTACGTCTGCTTTAAGAGTTGTTATGTCTTGGCTAAAACCTTCCAGTCGAGTGGTTTGGTCGTCTATTGCTTTATTCGCAGTTTGCCCTAATTTTATAATATTTGCTGATATTCCTCCTATCTCTTCTGAAGCTTTCACATATCCGTCAAGAGAGGTGGCAGCTTCTTCCAGTTTTTTGCTCGTTTTATTGATTCCCTCCTGAATTTTCTCAGCATCGAAAGCTAAGGCGTATGCTGCCATTTGTTTTTCTATATTCTTTCCTTGGACTTTTAAAGCCGCTATCAGTCTTTCGTTCTCTGCCAACTGAGCATCAAATTTAGCTTCTGCATCTTTCGTTGCAGCTTCGATGAATCCTTTCATAATGTTGTCACTAGCGCCAGTTACAGATAATTTCGAAACGGCCTCTCTCTCATTTTTGTTGAAGTCAGCAGTTGTCAATCCTCTTACAAACTCCTGCCTTCCGGGATTTTGAATTTTAGAGATATTCTCTTCAGCAAAAGCTGATAATCGAGCAATGTCAGCATTTTTTTCTGCTTGAGTTGATGTATTAAAGCGGCTTCTAATCCTATCTAATTCTACCCTGAAAGTTTCAATAAAACTAAGATCGGTCACTTCCCCTCGACCAGCTTTAGCCATATCAGATATTTGTTGCCCAGACCTCATTTTATCACGAGCAGCTATGATTTTTGCTCTTTCAGCTTCTGCCTTTGTAAGCTCACTTGCACTTTCCATTTGCTTTTTGTGCATGAAAATAGCAGATTCTACTACCGTTGATTTAAAGTCTGCGGAAGCTTGATCTAATTCTTTTTGTATGCTATCTTTTTCTCCTTGAGTTGTTGCTCCAGCTAAATCAGCTTCAAGCTCTTGAACTAAAGCTTTTGCTTGACCCGTGTCCCCAATTGCTTTAGACATGCCAAGATCTCTACTAAGAAGATTAGCAAGTGGACCTTGTGTTGCTGGGTTTCCCTCCATCAATCTTTGACCCACCTCTAGTCTCTGCCTCTGTTTAGAAATGTCGTCTCCTAATCTAGCGGCGATGTTGTTTTTTCTTTCTTGGTCTATTAAAAGTTCTTTCTTTTTGATTTTGTTTAAAGTTTTCTGAATCCCCAGTGAATTTTTCATTAACATGCCAGTCTTTGTGGCAAGTTTTTTAAATTCTTCTTCAACTCTCAAACGCTCAGTTGAACCTTCTTTTGTGGAGGCTAATGCTTTGCCAAGCTGCTCTAGCTGCTGCGAAGTATCAAGAGCCGCAACTCCAGTCTCTTTAGCCAAGTTGCTTAACACTTTCTGAATATTTTTGTTCCCCACATTCATACCGCCACTGGCATCGCCAACAAATTCTCTTTTCAATGCCATCGCACGATTCTTGCCTTCCATCTCTGGTGAGACTTTTGCTGCTTCCTGTGCAACCTTCGTAGCTTCTTCCTGAATTTTTTTAGCATCAAGTAACGCCTTTCCATAACCTACCGCAGCACCAGCCGCTGCACCCAATGGCCCAGCTACCATTGCTCCAGCGGCAGCGAATTGTGTGATTGAACCAGTTGCGCTCCCGAAAGATTCAGTTATGTCTCCAGCTTTTTGACTCCCCGTAAATTCTGATACCTTACTTCCCGCACTCGGAGCTAAAGCAGTCATAGCTTGCCCAGCAATAGTAAGCCCCATGCCTCCTCTCATAGAGGGGGTTCTATTTGTTAAAGGTTTAACAGCGCCTCTAACGAATCTGTTTTGACCAAATCTTGAATTAGCAACACGAGAACCTGCGTTTCGAGTTGTTTCAGCAGTCCTCCGACCCATGCGCTGAAAAGTAGGCATGTGCCTCTGCATGAAGGTTTTTTTTGGTGCAGAATCCCTACCTTTCAGTCCCTGATCTAGATCGAAACGCTTTTGCTTTGACTTTGATTCATCGCCCACTTCTTCGTCTTTTCCACCTCCTAGAGTGCCTCCCATGCCTCCCATGCCCAACATCATCAGCATCATAGGATCTATGCCGATTCCACCCATAGACCCCTCATTGTATCTTTTGATTTTGAGGTTGGGCAATGAGCCTTTTGACATTCTAACGAATTTCTGATCAATCTGGCTCTTTGACGCATTGGAACCGCTAGTCATCCCCAGACCCTTATTGATCGTTGGTAGGCTTTTTATTACTGGGCCGACTGGTTTGCCTTTCTTACCTAATAATCGAACTCCACTTGGATAGTTTTTTTTGAAATCCGAACCTGAAGCTAATCCTTGTTTATTCCTTGAAGAATGAATGGCTGCCCCCATGTTTGAAACTCGGAATATCTTTCTAGCGGTATCTGCTGCTAAAGCATCATTTCCTGATCCTTTTACCTCACCAGTCGTGGCTCTATGTCTCCTAACATTATAGAATCCTTTCAGAGCTTTTTGCCCAGATAGATTTAAGTCAAAGGTAGATCCAGTGCCTTGTGAAACGTAATCGTTAAACTGATCATCTGTTAATAAACTTCCTAACCCTAATTCTTGGATATTTCCTGCGAAAGCTCTAACCGTTCCTTTGTTAATTTGCGAAGAGATAGCGCCTCTTATAGCAGACTTCTTCTTATTCGGCATTTTATTGTTAGAGATCGCTCTAGCTACTCTTATTGCCTCATCGAGACTGGTATTCCTTAGTTTTTCTACTATAGTATTAATATCTCCAATACCTTTTTTACTTCTAGGAATTCCATATGTAGGAACATTGACTAAGGTTTTATTGGTTTCAGTCGGGCCTTTAGTCGCCTTGGTAGCGCCTCCTCTTGGATCTACGCCCATGAAAAAACGATTTAGTTTGTAGCCAGTCCTTTCACCATGCATCATGATGAATTGTCCATCTCTATTTAAAGCACTACGGCGTTGCTTTCTTGCTAGGCCAGAGCCTTTGTTGAATCTAGGAATTTGATCTTGACGCAAAATCTCTTCTCTTCCATTAATGCGAACTTGCATTTCGGAAGTATTCATAACAGCAGGTTTGCCTCTAAAATTAGTAACATAAGGCGTTGCTCCTCTAGGAGCATCTCTAGCCTCATTCATCATGGCAGACATCAAGTTTGGTTCCATTTCTCCTCCTCCTCCAGCAGCGAAACGCTTTCCTTTCTTACCAGCAAAACCACCTGCTCCACTAAATCCTGTAACGCCTCTCGCAGCAGCTTGTCTAGCTATACTCCTTACTAGCTGTTCTTGTTGAGTTAACAGCATATTCTCTTTTTGAATGGCCGAGATTATAGCTTGTTCTTTTTGAGCCTGTGTCGCTGTGGTGCTTGCAAGTGTCTTTCTTAAGTTAGCGTCTTTTTGTAATAAGCCAACAATACCACCTTCAATATTCTTAATTCTTTCGGTGGCAGAACCCATCTGCATAACAGTCTTAAATCCTTCTTTAGCAAATTTAAAAACTGTTCCAAAAATTTTAGCAAAAGCAACTGTAAAGAGGGCTAACCCCGGCCCAGATAAGAAGCCTCCAATAAATTTAAATAATCCCTGTATGAACTTATTACCTTTTTCTGGATCTAAGGCTCCATCAAGCATCTCTGATAACTTCGTTGCAAGCCCAACTAAATTTTGTAAAAGTGGTCCAAAAGTAATGCCGCCTATTTTCGCCCCTAAGCTCGTAACAGATACAACAAGCGAATTAATTTGAGCTGCAAGTTGTTCATTAAGCGCAATGTTTTTACTCGTAGCTTCATTGGTTGCGCCAAATGATTTGGCTGTAGCTTGTCCAAAAACAGAAGCTTCACTCCCAATATCTTTTAACGCAGCACTAACAACGTTGATCTGGAAAACTCCACCAGCGAGTTCTTTAATTTGACTTGCTACAGTCGGATCTGTTATATTCTCTAAAGCCTTAGAAAGTGCTTGTAGTTTTTGAACTCCGTTTTGATTAGCATCAATGGCAACACCCAATTCTTGAAGGTCTTCAATAGTAGTCCCCCTGCTTAAGCGAGTAAAAATTGATTTAAATGCGTTACCAATAACAGCTCCACCTCGCGCAGTTCTCTGCTCAACAGCGGTAATTAAACCAAGTAGTTGATCAAAACTAACTCCAGCATCTTCAGCCGTAGATCCAGCTCGACTAAAACCATCAGCGAGGTCTTGAGCAGAAACAGCAAAAGCAGTATCAACAGCAACAATTTTGTTGACCACTTGTTCCGCAGTAAGTCCAGCAGAAGTGAAACCGTTCATAGCTGCTGTCAAAGCCTTCACAGATTGCTCTGCTCCCAGCCCAGAGATTCTGGTTAATATAAGAGCAGCTTTCAACCTTTTAGCACTTTCTGTAGCGCTCAAACCTTGCCTTGCAAGTTCAGCAGCGCCTTCAGCTACAGTCTCAAATGACTGCCCTGTAACTTTGGCTACTTGGAAAATTGAGTTTCTATATTTATTAAACTCTTGTGCTCCAGCCCCTAAAATCGAGTTAATTTCAACTAATTTAGATTGAACTGTTATTGTAGTAGAGATAAGAGCTTTAAACGATTGGGTTACTCCATTAATAACAGCAGTCGTTGCTCCGAACGCAAAAACACGAGCAGTAGAGGCATCTAGTGATTTTTGAAACTCAGAAGCTTGACCTGTAATCCTACCTAAAGCTTGCTGCACCTGCTTTGCAGAGGCATTGATACTAGCTGGGTTTAGGTTTAAATTAGCATTAATATTTAGTGGAGCAGCCATTGTAATTAAATACACTAAAAGTCATCAGCAGTCAGCTTTCCTCCTCTTTGTGCCATTTTTGCTCTAAGGTCAGAGACTCCTTCTGTGACTTTATCTCCCTTAGCTCCATCTTCTCTCGGCTGGAAATTATACACCTTTACAGCATCTTCCCTAATATCATCAGGAATATCAAGATTTTTAAGTTTATTTAAAAGAATAGAGGCATAAGACAATAAGCTTTTTTGCCATATTGTTATTTTGTAAATGTTTGTGTCAAGAATCTGATTTGGATTTCTATAATTCAAACAATATACATCAAAAAAGTAAGATTCATAAGCAAGTTTTAATAAATTCTCAACACTTGTTAGTTCTTGTATCCTTAAGTTGACCTCTGAAATTAAAAAAAATAAATCTTCCTCACTCACATTTCTCGTCATCTCCTTATCGTAAAAGAGGCTGAGACTTATTTCCTTATTAGCTCTTTTTCTTTTCCCCAAGTTTTCAGCACTATGATTAGTGAACTGATTCTTTTTGGCTTCCAATTTAACAAGCTGATCTGCCTGTTTTGCAATAGAGCCTTCAAAAGCTTTTCGAGAGTTGTTGTCCGATATTTTTGCAGAAGCTTTTTTTGACTTTTCAATCATCCATTTTAAGTCCTTCATTGAAGACTCTTCCTCTTTTGACCACCCTCCCCTTTTTATCGCTAACTCTAGAAGCTCATCTTTTCCCTTAATACCTTTCTTCTTGGCTTCAGTAATACAATCTAACTCAAACTCTTGGAGCTTCAAGCTATCATATACTCCAAAGTGTTTGAAGTAATAATCTTTATACTTGTAAGTTATTTTACTATAACCACGCAGTATATCTAAGAGTAGTGAACTTTCCTTGTTCATTCATCACCGAAGACCTCTTTCATTTTATCTTCAATCTCCTTCTGATTCGTTCCCATTTTATTATACCACAAATTAGCGACCCTAGCCAAAGTTCCAAAGGACAAATCAAAAATTGCCTTGTTGTCTAAAAGAGAAATGTCTTCAATATCTTCCTCGTCTTCACACAACTGCAAGTAGTGCTCTCGCTTCTCATCAAAATCGTCGCCCAAGAATAAAGGAAAAAGCTCTACAGCATCATTTACTTTGTCTTCATAATAAGAAAAGTTAAAGATAAACCACTCAATAAGCTTCTGCTCTGCTTTTGCTTCTGCCGTCTGGTTGTATTGAATTTGATAGAACTGTTCAAATTCCGCTACAGTTCTTTGCGTTTCAGCAAATATTTCCTTTGCTTCTTCAAGTTTCTTTTCTTGCTCTTCATTCAGATCTTTCTGACCCTCATAAAATTCAATAACCTTGGCTGCTTCCATATTATCAACAAAAGCCTTATTGATTATCTCGCTACTCAACTTAGAAGAAGAGCCTCCTGAGTCGCCAATTTTGTTGTTAAGCAGGAATCTTGTTAAATATCCAGCATTGATGAAATCATTATACTGCTGCCCATAAAAGAACTCTGCATTTTCAATCTCAGCAAAAGAAGGTTTGGCGAAAACAACCCTATTAGAAACAGTTTTGGTCTTTGTTTTAAAGGTTTCTACGATTTTACCTTTAGCATTTTCCTTCTCTACGGAAACTTTTTGCTTTACTTTTCTCTTAATTGGGAATGAATACAGCTCTTTCATAAACTTTTTACGAAATATTATCGTAAAAAAAACAAATATATCAACAAATACTAAAAAATATATTCAATCCCAAGACTGGAATCTCCATGTTTTTCAAACTCAATGTAATCAAAGCCAGTCGAACCAGTAATATTATTCGCGATCAGAACATCATCAATGAAATACGAATAAGTATCATTTCTTTTCATGTGAACTGAAATATCAAAGGGGATATTAGGAGAATAACCCCCAACAAACCTACCTGATTGATCAAAAATATACCCCACACTTCCAGAAAAAACAAAGCCACTGTTAAGTAGTCCATCTCCCTCGGCGTTGCCAGTCCCAGCAGCTACAGAGAATCCCGAAAAAGTGTCATCAATAGAAATGTTTAAATTTGTAATTGATTCTTCGTAACCCGCAACTTGTTGGTAAACCTTCATTCCTTATATATTACACAAAAAAACAGCCCCACCTTTCGGTGAGGCTGCTTTGTGAGTTTTTTACTGATTATACAATCTTAACTGGCTGATCAGACTCTTTGTTCGCGGTTCCACTGCGAACATCGAATGTAGGAGTAGCCACTGATTCCTGTGGGCAGAAGAACAGCCCTTGGGAAACGGTATCAGCACCTCCAATTTGAGCAGAGAAGGTTAGATCAACAGTTTCGTTGTCGTCAAGTCCTTGTGAGAAAGACTGATTATCAAGAACTGCGCCCATAAGTTCAAACTTGAGTTGCTCTCCTTTACCGGGTTCTGTAATATTCAATGCGATATCAGTTTTATTGTTTTCAGCCGTTCCAGTCAAAGCAAACTCAAGCGCACCAGAAGCAAAGTCCCTAGTAAGAGAGCTGATGCTCATAGTTACGTCAATTGGGAATTCAAGTAGTTTAGCGTAAGCCAACTCATTACCAAGAGCCTGAATAACTTCGCGAGATAGTGGAAGTTCAATAGAAGCGCTTTGAATAGGCAGAGCACTAAAGGAAGGTCCACCAACTGGAGCAACACCATCACCTGCGTCAGAGAAAGTAACGCTTACATCTTGAGGACGAAGAACAAGAGGAACGTCAGTTCCAGTGTTCGGAGAGGGAAGGACAGTGGTTCCACTATGGGTTCTTACTCCCTCTAGATTCAATGATGGATTACGGAGTCCAGAGTTAAGTCCAGTATAGAAAATGATATTAGAAGCTTGCATCTCGATATCAGCCCTTGGGATTTCTCCAACACTGAAGTTTGCACTGTAGCTGGAAAGGAAGCAGTTTCCAAATCCAATAACATCATGCTTATCTTCAGCAGCTATCATTTTTGCGCTAGTGTCTAACGCAAAAGCATCTTTCCCCTCTTCAACCGTTAAAAGATAAACGTTCCGCTCACCGAGAATAGGATCTTCTGATAATTGACCAGAACACATCTGACCACTACCTGCTGTTCGTTGTGATTTATGGAAGCCAAGATTTAATTCATTTTCTCCATCTCCCAAGTAGTAACCGAAACTTAAAGTTGGGTTAATTTCTTCAAGGTTGATGGTTCCGATTCGTGCTAATTGTCCAAATTCTCTAACGTCTTGACGCGACCCAGCAAGGTCCATTTCGAAAGAAAATGTGTCAACACGATGAAGTTGATGAGCATCAATCATACTTCTTCCAGTTACTGGGTGTCCAGCGCTGTGTTCACTATATTCGCCCCATCCAGTGGGAGATACATAGACTGCTTTATTTTGTGAAATTACTCTAGTTCTTGTAGCCATTTTTGTAAAAAGGTTTACTTTAAATACACCGATTTAAGACCTTGGGAAACGATAGGTTGATAAATCGAAGTCTAAGAAAGCAATTGAGAAGTCTTTGTTCAGCTTTTCTCGCAGAGCTTCAGAAACAACTTTTGAAGCTGTAACACTGTCAATATAAGAGCATAGAGGGCTACTCCCTTGATCTCCTACAACTCCAGTATAGGTATAAGGAAAATCCTTTACAGAATAAGAATAAGCATATGGGAAACTTTCATAAGGAATGTGAGTTACTTTTTCTCTTACTGTATCTCTAAGCCTAGAAATAACGGAGTCTAAAATATAAGAATCTTTAGTTAACACCATCACACGAACCCTACTTTTAGTGTTTTCCTCCCCACCAAAAGCAGATTCCTCGTTCTCAGAAGAAGCTAGAGAAACAAAACAAGCTGGAAGGAAATAAGCTCCTTTATCTATAATTCCTGTCTCATTGTAAAAGTAAGGCGAATCTTGCCCATTTTCTAAAAAATCAGAATAGACCAAAAATTCTACATCATCATCGTGAGAGATGTAAGTATTTACTTCTTTTACAGAATAAGTCCCAGATATGTTTAAATCAGTTCCAGAGGCTGCGGGGAACAAAAGTCTCCCATTTTCGTAATCAGTATAGACTCCTCCATTTGCGCTAGAATCTCCAGTAACAAAACCCCCGTCAACCATAAATCCAGAGTTGACAACATCAATATTATAATCAGCGACCAGTTGACGATACTCGCCCTGATAACCAACCATATCAGCGGGAATATCATCAAAATCTACATAGCGAAAATTATTGTCTAATCCAGTTATATAAGCTTTAGTGTCAGTCTTTAACAAGCGGTTTTCTAACCACAAGTAAAAACTGGACAATAAATTCTGATCAAATTGAGCTTTCATTTTATAATGTTTTTGTAAAACTTATCTACAAGTTTGGAGATATAGGGTTGAGTTTGGAAGCTGGTGGATCTTAAATTCTTTAAGACTTGTATCCCCGTCCCAGCTCTGGAATTGCCAACACCTTTGCTTCTATACAAGAAAGACCCTAAGTTCGAAATTCCTTTTTCTATACCGTCTGCCCAGCTAGATCCACTAGCCCAAGGTATTTGAGATACGCTAAAAAGTTCGTCTTTAGAAGGAGGGTTTGTGATAGATATTTTAAATCTACCACTAGATATTGCCCGAACTGTAACTATAAGTTTTTGATTTAATATTTGTTCAATTCCTGCTGTTGGGTCAGACCCCTTATCAAAACCAATAAAAGAAAAAAGGTTTCCATAACCACCTAAAGTGCGAGAGCTATTTGAGGCATTTGGCCCAGCTTTAATTTCTTTTGTGACAGAATGATTAAAAAAATCTTTAATTAAAGTTTTTTGTGCGTCTTCAATAATAGGAACAACATATTTTCTTACTTCTCTCCCAGTGACCTTACCATTGCTACCAGCAGTCACCTGCCTGAGAAGTGCGGCTTTGTTTATAGTTACTTGAAACCTTGTTGCTGATAGAAATGCTTTAGCCATTAGTTTTCTCTTTTAAGGAATACAGTATAGTATTGAGTCGAGAATGGTCCCACATTTTTAGCATCAGTATCTACAGTAAATAAAACATCATCAATTTCAATCCTCGTAGAATCCTTTACCTTGTCGTAACCATCTGAATCAACTTTGATTCTCACCTTGCCATGAGAGGCAGTTAAATTAAATTGTGCTCCACCATCTACTACAGACTCACCCTGATTTGGCGCGTAGCTGACCCTAGCTTGCACTGTATGCTTAACTAGTGTAGTTTGCGAACTCAACCTAGAGTCGTCCTTGGCCCTGCCATACAGTGGATTGTAGTTCAAATTAGCGGGTCTTGTAGTTACCTTCTTCTCAATGTAGACATAAATATCTCTAGCAAAAGTATCGTGAACTTCGCTTAACGCACTTTGGATTGCTGACTTTTGAGTAGATGTAAGTAATGAAGCCATTAGAATGATCTGTAAGAGGTCGTAGATTGGTATACGTCAATGCTGTCAACAGGATCAATTCCATCTCGGCCAAATACCTGCAAGGGAGAAGACTTGTATTGATTATAGCGACCAACTAAGTCATTTAAACGATCAGAAGTATCAACCTTCAATTCTCTATATGTTTTGGCAACAGAGTTTTTATTTTGCCTTTGAATGGTTGTGTCACCTTCTTTTAGAGTTATCCAGTCTGTATCTCCTCCATAAGTGAACTCACGAAGAGAATCCCTAGAAGCTTTTTCGTAATAGTGAATTTCATAAAGGGTTGAAAAAATGTTTTCTTCAATCGGCAATAAACCTGAGCCAGTAGCAATTTCTATAGCCCCCGTATCATTAACATAAAATTCTTCATTAGTAAGACCGTTAAGCTCTCCAATATTAGCCTCAAGCCAACCAGAAATATAAGACACAGGAAACCTTCCAGTGTCATCTGGAAATGCGTAATTTACTATTTTTGTTGCTAGTGAACCAAGATCATTCATTAAATAATCTTACAGCAAAACTAGCCTTTAGGGAATTCTATAGCTCAAACAGCTTCTTTACTTCATCGTAATTTTCAGCCTTTGGATCAACAACAGGTTGTGCTTGTCCCGCTACTGTTACGTTATTTTGTTGAACATAAATATCAAAGGACTTTAGTAAATTCTTCTTTAATACTGATGGAGTGTCAATGGAAGAAGCTGGTAGACCAACCCTTTGAGCAAGAGTCGTCATTTCTCCGACAGACATGCTACCAAGATTACTAGCAAAAACATCCTTGTTATTTGTGCCATATGGATTAACATCCTTAACTCCCAAAAGATCTTCTAATTCCTTTGTTTTTTGAATCTTCTCTTCTCGCTCAGAACGCTCTTTACCATCAATAACGTTGAACTCTTCTAAAAATTCTTTCTTATTTGCCATACCTTATCATAATAGATTACACTAAAAAAATCAAAAAAAAAGAGCCGCCCCGTAGGGCGACTCTTAAATTTAGGAAACCTCGATTAGAGGATGATTCCACAAAGAGCGCGGTCGTCGATACAAACGCGACCCTCTTCGACTTTACCGTAGTAACCAATCTTGTTCTGGCGAACGGAGAACTGGTCATCAACGAGAACGTTGAGTTCACCAGTAGAACCTTCATCAAGAACGACAGGGCGAAGCAGAGCGTCACGAGAACGATCAACACCGATAAGGATCTGCTCAGAGCCTTCAGTGAAGCTCACGCCACCTTTAACAGCATCAAAGATCTTGTTGAAACGTTGTCCACTACCCATTTCAAGCACTTCGACGATATTGATACCGTAGAAGCTTGGGAGTCCAGCAGCGCTGTAAAGCTGAGAGCGAAGCTCTTCAGGAGCGGTGATACTGGTAGTTCCAGAGGTTGCTTGACGAGTGTTGACAGGGTTGTAAGCCATAGCGCGAATATCTTCAACCACTTCAGGAGAAACGAGAAGATCGGTAACGCCAGCCTTAGAACCACCAACAGGAGTTCCACCAACAAACGAGCTATTGATACGCTTGGACTTAGTGATAAGGTTGTTCAAATCATCAAGGACAAGGCTAGTGCCAGCAGCAGCGATGATGTGATCACCAGCAGAAGCAGAGATGCTATCTCCAGCAACAAGAGCGGAAGCAAGCACATTGAATGCAGTGCGCTCCTGCTTAAGCATAACTTCCTGAGCCATACGAGTGAAGGTCTTGGAAACAACGTCAACGCGAGCTTTCTTAGCATACTTACGGTCGAAAGCGAGTGCGCTATCAAGGGTGTAAGTGCTAAACTTCAGCTCGTTATGAGCTGGAAAGACTTGGTTGTAAGGGAGTCCACCAGCAACTTGCTGGGAGTAAACCTGCACATAATCTTCATCAGTGATGTCATGAAAGAGATCAAGAGGAAGGGAAGGATTGTCATCAGCCTGATAGGTCAGAGTGGTGAAAAGATTTCCAACGGTCACAGCGTTGTTGATAACTTCAGTGACCACAGGCCCGAGAAGTTCTGCAACAGCGGCCTGAGCCTCGTAAGCTTCTTCACGATTATTTGAACCCATTGCGCGAACAAGGGCCAACTGATCTTCAGTTCTTTTAATAGTAATTTTCATAATCTGTGAGTAAAATTAGAAGTTAATGTTAACAATTGCATATCCTCCTGCGTGGGTATCACCAGCAGGACGAGTTCCAGTAGCAAGGACTTTGCCGACAACAGTGTCAGCAGCAACAGCAGTAGCAAGCGTTCCACCAGCACGAAGTCCAAGCTCAGTATTAGGAGCAGGAATAACTGAGCCAGAGAAAGCTCCTTCCATAAAGGTGAATACACCCTTAGTGGCTACAGGAACAGATTCTCCAGAAGCAACAGCCTGAAGCTCTTCTTTCTTCTGAGGGTAAAAGCGGAGCTTCTCTCCATTCTCATCAGTGTCGCGAACGTCACGGAGGAGAATTCCAAGAGCAGCATTCCCAGAAGCAGCAGAAGCAACTTTAAGCGGGTTAACAGCAAGAGGGGAGTAAGCATTTCCTTGAGTAGTAAGGAAAGCAGTCCCAGCGTCTACGAGATCAGTAAGATCGTCGTTGAGATTGGCGGCAGAAACCTTTACGATGGTTCCAGCCCCGACATTAGTGCCTTCATAAGCAAACATGTTGATAACATCGTTATCATCATATTGACGGAAGGGTAATAGTTTAGTAATTTCACTAGCCATAATATTATTTAGTTAGATTTTTTTTATTTTGTAACTTCTACAGAGAAGTTCTCCTTCAGCTTTGCAACCAAAGAAATTTGTTCTGAAGCTTCTGCGTTGTTGTTTGGGATAGAAGCGGCCTCGACCTCTTCAACTTCCAACTCATCTTCGCTAGCCTCAACTTCTTCTTGCTGCTCAGGAGTCTCTTCTGCCATCTTAGAAGCAATAGCCTCTTCGATTTTGGTTTTGACTACCTCTTCTTGAGCTGCAATGGCCTCTTTGGTCTTGCTTGCAAAAAGAATAGAAAGTTTTTCTTTGAAGGTATCGAAAGCCTCATCAGAAGCTTCAACAACCTTCAACTCATCTACGACCAACTTAAGCTCTGCTTCAGTAAGTTCGTATGTGGAGTC
>Ga0181409_1000021_pt1 | contig 48864 bp, 69 predicted proteins | sample 32SPOviralmetaG_FD_130138 | JGI IMG/M metagenome (GOLD analysis project Ga0181409, IMG submission 130138) | Marine viral communities from the oligotrophic San Pedro Time Series (SPOT) site, San Pedro Channel, CA, USA - 32 SPOT_SRF_2012-05-30 | ecosystem: Environmental > Aquatic > Marine > Strait... | reverse complement strand
TTGATCAACAGCAAAAGTTGATGATGGAGTTTTTTGAAAAACGAATTAATTCATTAGAAGAACAAATTGAAAAAATTAAAGACACTCAATTAGAAATTAAACAACAGAACGGACACTAAGATGGCAGTGGAAATGGTTTGTATCACACTATTATTGTATGTCAATGGCGTAGTAGAATCACACGTTGGACATCATAAAATGGTAGATTGCCTGAAGGCAAAAAAAGTTAGCGAGAGAACTTATGATGGCGGCAAACCATTCAGGTTTACTTGCCAAAAAAGACTTGTAGAAGTCGGTAAAGATGATAAAGGCAACAACTATATCATTCGTTTGCTAGACACAGAAGAAAACCCACGCATCAAAGCAAAGAGTGTGACCGAGAAATTAGGAGGATAAAATGGTCAAAGAAGCAATTGTATTATTGATGTTCTTTGGCAGTCCTCTGCAAATACAAGAATTCACTGTTCGTGATGGATTAAGTGAATGTTTGAAAGCAAAGCGTACAATTACACGCAATGTTAAATCACCAGAATCGAGGGAATATAAAGGTTCCATGAGATTAGCATGTAAAAAATTAACAGTTGAAGTTGATGATTCGAATAGAATCGTAAACTTCGTTGATATAAAAAAGAGTGATCTTAAACCATTTTAGGGATAAACACAATGCCTCATAACGAAGCACGATTAACAAGAATCGAAGAAAAACTCGATCGTTTAACTGATGCCATGGTATCTATGGCACGAGCAGAAGAGAAGATTAGTGCATTGAATGATGATCACACAAAAATGTATGAGCGTTTAAATCGTTTATCAACAAAACTTGATGATATAGAGAAAAAGGTTGATGACAATTGTAGAACTGTCAACATTATAAATAAAGTTGTATATGCTGCTGTTGTTGCAGCGGTTGGGACGTATGTTGCCCACATGTGGATGTAATAGGAGAAAATAATGTCCAAATATATTGACGCAGTGGGTCAGGCGTATCAAGAGATCCAAGAAAAATTAATGACTAGTGCTGAGCGTGCTAAAGAAATGCAAAAGCAAGCAGATGCTGCAAAGAAAAAAGCAGTAGGTCAAGCAGCAAAAGCAGGTCAAAAGGTTGAAGATAACACCAACGATAAGTCAGACGATGGTGATGGTATGGATAAAGTGCAACCAAAGGCAGTGAAGAAAAAGTTTAAAGATCGTAAAGATAAAGACATCGATAATGATGGTGATGTTGATTCATCCGATAAGTATCTTCACAAACGTCGTAAAGCGATATCTAAGAAATCAAAGGATAAAGAAGGTGATGTTGAAATGAATCCAAAATTAGATAAAGAATCTACACAGAAAGAATCAAGAATTCGTTCTGCGCTAAAAGCAGTCCTTGCAGAGAAAAAGGATGCGCATTATAAAGGTGCTACAAAACCTGAGGAAATGCAAGATAAGTTAAGCGGCAAAGGTGCCAAGGATATGGTTAATCAACCTGTCGAACTCAATGACACTGAAACAAAAGGTCATGATGATGCATCAAAAGCAGGTCGTGTAACTAAACCAGCATCTGCTCGCAATTCCGGTGACGCTGTTCGTTCTGGAGAACAGAAAATTAAAAAGAGTGCTACAAGCGTCGCTGAGGCATATGCTTCAATGTATGAAGATTGGACAGCAGAAGATATCGGTGAAGATGTTGATAAAGCAGTTTCAACTTTACGAAAGAAAACAAGAGATGGTAATTGGGCAAACAAAAATGGAAAAGTTGCTCATTCATATCTCGGACACAAAGAAGTTCGTAAAAAATTAGATAAACATGGTATGAATAACGTGCCGCATCATGTTGCAACAAGTAAAACTGGCGCACCATAAAGAAGGAAAGTATAATGGCGATTAAACCCCCAGCATGGATTAAAAATGGAGTCCCAACTGCTCGCGGTTGGACAGATGGACGCACAGGCGAACTATTGAAGGCGATGAAAATATCTCAAGCAGATATCGATGAGTTCAATGGTGTCGTAGAAGAAATTGCTCCTGTAGCATCTCCAACAATGTTAACCGAAGCACCAACCACAGAAGAAGAGTTTGTCACTGAAGTGATGGAAGATGAAACTGTAGACTTCGATGATATGACAAAACTTGAACTTGAAGCAATCGGTCGCGAACATGGCATAGAATTAGACCGTCGCGAGTCAAAAGCATCATTGGTCGGTAAAGTGAAAGGATTATTTTCTTAATACATAGACATGCTATGATATTAAATGAAAAAAATCTATTGCTGTATGCAGCAAAACATTATTATAATCCTCGGTTCTCAGATATAGATGAGTTTCATGAGGATTTGAAACGATTTAAATATCTCAAGCGGTTGGTGAATCGTTATCTAGATGATAAAGAATTATCTGAAAGATTGATTCTCAACCACTTGATAGTCATATTCAATGTCTTTGGTATAGAACCATCTCTAAAAATCTTAGAGGTAAAGTTGGAAGGCGATCAGTGGAAAGTTGTAAAACCGTTTTTGATATTTTTAAAGTTTATCACCAACGAACAGTACACTGGGATTGATATGGATAAGAGAGTCGTAGAGGCATTGAGGAAAATTTAATGGGATTAGTCAAAAGAGCAGCAGACCTTGCCTATACATTTCGATTCATTCGTATGCTTGTAATGGATTGGAAAGATTGGGACGCATATAAAGAAGGTCTGATAGATGAAAATGGTAAACGAGTTAAAGAAGTCAAGATGGACACTGATGCCAAAAAATCTGCATACACTGCTTTTATTCGCCTCGCTGCTAACACTAAGCGGTTGCTCAGTAAAATCCCTGGAGGAGGATCGAAACTTGGTAGTTTTGCTGCAGGTTTATTTCTGATCAAAGAGAAATATGGACTTGATGATACTAAATTACAAGAAATTTGTGAGAAATGTGATATCAACATATTAGACTTTTTAAACGAGCAAAACCAATGGTTCGTTTTAGAAGATCAACAGTTATCTCCTGGCATTTATAGAATTAAAGAAACAAAAATTGTTAACAGTACATTTGAAGAAATTGTCAGAGCAAAGGATCAAATTCGCGTGAACGATGATGCATTTCCTGTTGGTGATGTTTTCGGAGTCGACATTTATGAAGCGACCCATGTAAGAACAAATCAAAAGTTATATGTCACAATAAGCGAGATTTACAAATGAGCAAACGACCAGGACTTTGGGCAAACATCCGTGCTAAGAAAGCACGTGGAGAACGTATGCGGAAAAAAGGTGAAAAGGGTGCACCCACACCAGCGCAGATGGCATCCGCTAAAGGTGAGTCGACTACAACAGCAGATATTCCAAATCCAGCGCAAACTGCTATGGGTCCAAAGTTGAGTCCTTCACGTGTGCATGATAGGCGAAAGAAAAAGGGCGATCCTCTATTATTGAAAAGGTTTAGGGATTATTATACCGAAAAGGGAATCGGTTGATTTCAAGAAAGGTATGATAAATCATGAGACTATCGACACAAAGAAAAAACAAACAAACGGTAATGGGAACTGTTGGTTTAGACTCTGCTACAGTTTCTGCGATTTTGGCACCCAATACCGTCTCTGCATTCGATACTCTTGATTCTTTACCAATTGCAAACTTAACACTCGGTGATCGTGGATTTGTTGAATCATCAGGAACTGGTGCTAGATTATACATCTCAGATGGTTCAGGTTGGTATAATGCAAGTCTTGTAAATATAAACACGACTGTTGATAGTATAGCAGGATTCTCACTTAAAAATCATTTCAATGTGGGTGAGTCTGCAAATTATACTGTTATTGCAACCGACTCAGATAATTCTATATCTTCATATGGATATCAGTTGTTCCCGACAGGTGCTGCTGACAGTGCTGTAACAATTACACAAGATTCAAGTGAATTTAATATCAAGATTCAAGATTCAGCGACAATAGCAAATTTCAGCATATCATTTACTGCGACCGATGGTGTATCTACTGGAACTCTGACGAAGAATTTCACCATTGATCAGTTTAATCCTATTCAGCGAATGATTACACCATATCACGTCCACGCTGTATATGGTGGAATGGCACAAGCATTACCTGTATTTGAATTTAGAGAAGATGATGATGCGAATTATACTTCAGCAAACATGACTCATCTTGCAGGAAATATAACAACTGCAGTAGAGGGTGCTGGATCACACACTCACACAGCGGCAACTGTTCCGTATGGCACAATGTATATAACTTGTTGGGATAGCAATAGTTGTACTTATGCTGCAGGAATTCGTCGTAACAATGCTTCCCCAGGATTTCCTGCGCAAGCATACCTTTATGATCCCGATTCTCAAGGAGCGTCTGGTGGCGGTATCTGGGGTGGTAGAACAACAAATGTTGCTGCTGGAACTGCGTCAGATCAGTTTCCTTCTGACACACACTATCATAGAAGGGACACTGAAAATTTCACTGACACTTCTTTGGCAACACTAACATTCGGGTTTAGGGAGTATGGGTTGTTTGGAACTTCTACAGTTTTCAACGATGGAAGCGGAAACACAACCTATTACCATAACACTGGTACAGCAGGGGTATCAGGTGGATCTACGACTGGTTCTTGTCAACCATTTCACGAAGTAAGACTTTATGCTGAAACAGCAGACACCACTAATTTGATATGGTCTGCGCCTCTGAAATATTAATTGTTATAAATAGCAATACAGAAGTTTAAGAGGATATGATATGGCGATACCAGCAAGCAGACAAGACCTTATCGACTATGCAAAACGTCGACTTGGGGATCCAGTTTTAGAATTAAATATAGATGAAGACCAGATGGAAGATCGGGTCGATGAAGCATTGCAATATTGGCAGGAATATCATTCTGACGCAATTGTAAGAACTTATCTAAAACACCTCGTCACGGCGACTGATGTGACAAATGAGTATATCCCTATCAGTTCAAATGTGATGTATCTAACAAGATTATTCCCTACATCAAGTGCTGGCAAATCTTCTATAAATTTCTTCGATATTAAGTATCAAATGCATCTAAATGATATCGCTGACATGCATAGCATTGTTGGTGACCTTGCATATTATGAACAAATGCAACAATATTTGTCTTTGCTTGATTCAACTTTAAACGGTGTTCCTCAAACAACATATTCAAGGCATCAGGATAGACTTTATATTCATGGTGAGTTTAAAGATAAAGATATCAAAGCAGGTGATTACATCGTTGCCGAAGCATTCGTAAAGGTTGATGGAACTTCACATACTCAAATTTGGAATGACTTGTGGTTAAAAGAATACACGACTGCATTGTTTAAACAACAGTGGGGTCAAAATTTACTTAAATTTGAAGGAGTGCAACTTCCAGGTGGGGTCACGTTTAACGGTCGTCAGTTGTATGACGACGGCACACAGGAGATTGAAAGACTGAGGGAAAGAATCAGATTAGATCACGAACTTTCACCTGACTTTTTCTTGGGATAAAACATGGCACGCAATCTTTACTTCTCAGAAAAAGTAAGATCAGAAATGGATCTTTACAGTGACCTCGTTATTGAGGCATTAAAGATCTATGGTCAAGATGTATATTACCTTCCGCGAGATCTTGTAAATGAAGATGTTTTGCTAGGAGATGATGTCACTTCACGTTTTCCAACATCACATAAAATTGAGATGTACATCGAAAATGTTGAAGGGTTTGATGGAGAAGGAGATCTCTTTACTCGGTTTGGAGTAGAAATTAGAGATGAGGCAACTTTTGTTGTCGCACGAACTCGTTTCGCAACTCAAGTTCAACGACCAGATAACGATATTCAGACATCACGTCCGACCGAAGGTGATCTCATTTACCTTCCATTAACGAACAAGATGTTTGAGATTAATCATGTTGAGCATGAGCAACCATTTTATCAAATAGAAAATCTTCCAGTTTACAAAATGCGTTGTACTCTGTTTGAATATACTGGAGAAGATTTCGATACTGGCGTCGATGATATTCAAGCAATTGAAAAAGATGGTGCATATCAGTATAAGGTTTGCGTCGCGGCACCGAAGAAAGCAACAGCGTCGTTTGTATACAGACCACCATATATGGATTCTGGATACGCTGTTAATGGTTTAGTTCATCCTGGAGGGGTCGATCAGTTCACTCTTATACAGGGTGGAAATTATTACACAACTGCTCCTACTGTCGTGTTCATTGGTGGAACAACTTCCGACTCTGCTAATGCAATTGCAACGATCAGTGGTGGCGCAGTAACAGGAATCACTCTCACCGATAGTGGTGTTTACACGACTGACTCAGCGATCACAGTTCAATTTATTGGTGGATCAGCAATTGATAGTGGATATTCTGTAGGAGATACTGTAGAACAAACATTATCTGGTGGCGTGAAAATCACTGGTGAGATTCAGAGTATCAGACTAGATTCAGCAGGTGATTCTTCTAGATGTTATTCTCTTGCGCATGTTGGTGCTGATGATGGAAAATATCACACTTTCATCAACGATGTTGCGCTTATAAATAAAACGCAAAACAAGATAACAGGATTGACTGTTAACTCTGTGACAGAAAATAATAAAATATCAGAAACTGAACAAAACGATATATTCAGCGGTCAGTCAGATATCTTCTTAGACTTCACAGAAAACAATCCATTCGGTGATCCGGAGAATCAATAAATGTTTGGTACATATTTTTATCACGAGAAGATTCGTAAATCAGTTTCCCTATTCGGAAGACTGTTTAACAACATCTATGTGATTCGTAAAAATAGTGCTGGTGGTGTATTGAACCAACTGAAGGTTCCTCTGTCTTATGCTCCAAGAAAAAAGTTCTTAGAGCGGATTAGGCAAAACACTGATTTAGATACAGACTCAAAAGTGGCGATCAAATTGCCAAGAATGTCATTTGAAATTACATCGTTTGTATATGATAATACAAGGCAATTGACAAAACTCAGCAATTTTAAAACCTTTGGTTCGACTGTTCAACAAAGACAAAAGTTTTATTCACCTGTTCCATATACTATAAATTTTCAATTGAACATTTATGCTAAAAGTCAGGATGATGCTTTACAAATAGTAGAACAAATTGTACCAACTTTCAATCCGCAATATACATTAACAATTAAACCATTTCCTGTAGACTATCCTGATTTCAAAGAAGATATTCCTATTATCATCCAGTCACTTTCTTTCTCGGATGATTATGAGGGATCTATCGAACAAAGAAGGACTATCGTCTACACACTAGATTTCGAAATGAAAGTCAGTTTCTACGGTGCAATTACAGAGGGGGATATCGTTCGCGAAGTCGTATCCGATGTGTTCTTTATGAATGCAGGTGTTGGAGGCGATTCAGATATCAAAGTAGAAACGATAACAACAACACCAAAACCATTATCCACTATTGGAATGCCTGATAGTGATTTTGGATTTGATAATAATATAGTTCTAACACAAGATAGTGCTACATAGGAGATAAGTAAATGGCAATCACGTTAAGGAACACAAAGGGAAGTGCACTATCTTTTTCAGAACTAGATGGAAACTTCTCAGATTTAGACACTAGGGTCACAAACCTTCCTGATTCTTCACAAGTCTTAGGTTTGATAGATTCCGCATATGTCAGCGCAAGAGTATCTACTACAACGGTGACGTCCCAAATCGATTCGGCATATATACAAGCGAGGCAGATAGATGTTCGTGACTCTGCATTTGTATCAACCGTTATTGATTCGGCATATGTCCAAGCAAGAGAAGCGACACCGACAATCACATTAAATAGATTTGACTATATCGCTGATTCTGGACAAACTGCATTCACAGGTTCTGATGATAACGGTAACACATTATTGTTTGATTCTGGCGTCACGCAAGTTTATTTAAATGGTCTGCTTCTCAACCCAGTCCTCGATTATACTTTGACTGGTAAGAATACTGTGACAACGTCTACAGGTATCGATTCAGATCACCTTATCACAATCACATCATTGTCAATCAGTTAAGGAGTTATAGATGTCAAATTTTAAAGTAAACGGACAAAAAGTTTCTATGGCGTTTTACTTCGCTGATAAGATAGGAAACACTATTGACCTGAACGCATTTAGTGGATCATTCATTGATATCGGTGCGCAAGATGTTCTTCGCCTGATGGATAAAAACTATCCAAACCTGTCACGTCAAATCACGTTTGATCCTGCAGGCAGAACATTGCCTCCTGCATATCAAATTGGTGGACCAGATACGCATGATGTAGATAGTGATGGACAAGTCACTATGCACTTTGATTATGATAGTGATACCTATGCAATGCGTGGACCACTTAATTCGGAAATAGACTATCATATTCAGTCTGCTCCTGTGAAAAAAGGAAAGCATTATTTCGAAATCCATGTGAATAGCATTTCTCAAAGAGGCGGTGCTGTAGGACAAAACCTTACTTTTACTCCAACAAACTGGAATCTATCCTCTGCATTTGAGACTAATATTGGTCGTACAATGTTCTTTGATTTTAATGATCGCGTGGTGTCAGAACTTTTGGGGAACAGTACTTACCAGTGGACATCTGGTAGTGCAGACTCTGATACAAAAGCGAATGACATTATCATGATTGCATATGATAACAATGTAAACGCAACAAATGAAGGTCGCGTGTTTGTCGGTTACAACGGTCAGTGGGGTAATCCGACCGATTCTTCCACAATGGTTGATATGAATCCTGATCATTACACCAACGCAAACCAAACTTCTGGTCGCGGTGGTGTTGGTGCAACAATTTTGACAAAAGGTGCTGCTCTATCAGGAAGCAGAACAGGTGATTTCTGGTCAATTGGATTCGAACCGCAAGGTCTAAATGATAATGCAGGTGATTCAAGTGGATCTATCGATGTCACAATCAAGTGTGGTAATGATACAACTTATGCGCCACCGACAGGATTTAAGAGACACTAAAATGTCAAGCGATGATAATGTAAAAAATGATTATGATTATTCACGAGACACTCTTTACGAATTGATTGAAAAAGGTAAAGATGCATTAGAAAACATGGTAGAGGTTGCTCGCGAAAGTGAGCACCCTCGCGCATATGAAGTTTTATCTGGATTGATTAAAAATGTTTCAGACACAAATGATAAACTCATGGATCTAAATAAGAAACAAAAACAGATGAACGAAACTGAAAAACCAGCGCAAGTCGAAAATCAACAGAATAACTACTATCTTGGTTCTACTGCTGATCTTCAAAAGTTGCTGAGAGAAGATGATGTAATTGAGAATGATCCAGAACGAATCGTATCTAGGGAATCCTAATGTAAAAAGGGACGGTGTTCAACAAGCATGGTCTCCTGAACTTGTACGAGAATATAAAAGATGTATGCAGGATTCTGTATATTTCACAGAAAAATATGTAAAAGTTATTTCACTTGATCGTGGATTAGTTCCCTTTGAATTATATCCATATCAAAAAGAAATGTTTACCCATTTCACGGAGAATCGTTTCAATGTCGTTCTCGCATGTCGTCAATCAGGTAAGTCAATATCTGCCTGCGCATACCTCTTATGGTTCGCGCTCTTCAATCCTGAAAAGACTATTGCCATCTTGGCGAACAAGGGTGCGACTGCTCGGGAGATGCTCTCGCGCATTACGCTCATGCTCGAGAATATTCCGTTCTTTCTTCAACCAGGAAATAAAGCACTTAATAAAGGATCACTTGAATTCAGCAATAATTCGAGGATCATTGCTGCTGCTACTTCTGGTTCTTCTATTCGTGGTATGTCAGTCAATCTTCTATACTTAGACGAGTTTGCTTTCGTAGAACGTGCTGCAGAGTTTTACACTTCTACATATCCCGTTGTATCATCAGGTAAAGACACTAAAGTTATTATCACCTCAACTGCTAATGGTATCGGTAACCAGTTTCATAAAATCTGGGAAGGGTCTGTACAAAATATTAATGAGTTCAAATCGTTTCGCGTTGATTGGCACGATGTTCCTGGACGTGACGATGATTGGAAAGCGCAAACTATATCAAACACCAGTCAGTTACAATTCGATCAAGAATTTGGTAATACATTTTTTGGGACTGGAGATACTCTTATTGCAGCAGACACTTTACTAAGTCTGCGAGCAAAACCGTATAAACAATTGCTTGAGGGTGGTTTATTAAAAATTTATGATGAACCAATAAAAGGTCATGAGTATGTCATGACCGTTGATGTATCAAAGGGAAGAGGACAGGATTACTCTACTTTTACCGTGATCGACATTAGCATTAAACCATTTAGACAGGTCGCTGTATATCGCAATAACACTATCTCACCTATTCTCTTCCCAAACGTTATTTATAAATATGCGAAAGTCTACAATGAAGCATATGTTGTTGTTGAAGCAAATGATCAGGGAGGTGTTGTTTGCACAGGATTGTATCATGATTTAGAATATGAAAATATGCATGTTGAATCATCGGTTAAAGCAAATGCTTTGGGAATCGAGATAACTCGTAAGTCGAAAAGACTTGGATGTTCAGCAATTAAAGACATCTTAGAAAACAACAAACTTGAGATCGTTGACGAACAAACCATCCTTGAAATATCAACATTCGAGGCAAAGGGTCAATCCTATGAAGCGAGTAACGGAAACCACGACGATCTTATGATGAATTTAGTGATGTTTGGTTATTTCGTTTCAACACAATATTTCTCAGATATGACTGATATAAATCTAAAGCAAATGTTGTTTGAACAAAAAATGGCAGATATCGAAAACGATATAGTTCCTTTCGGGTTTATAGATGATGGCAAACAATATTCTCAACAAGTTACACATGAAGAGGATCCTTGGAATTTGAGTGAGGAGACTGATCGGGTTATTTGGGATCCTGATCTGTAATTGTAGAATATTATAAATAAAGGCAAGTTGACGAATTCGTATCATGGAACCATATAATTTTAACGAAGGAAGATAAAAATGGCACTTTCAACACCGTCTGCATCCCCAGCGGTTGTCGTCAAAGAAATAGATCTGACTGGTGGCGTTCCAAACGTTCAGTCGACTACTGGCGCATATGTGGGGAACTTTCGTTGGGGTCCAGTTGAGCAAAGGGCATTGATCGATAATGAGATCAGTCTCGTTAATACTTTTGCCTCTCCTGATTCTGACAATACAATAGATTTTCATTCTGCAGCATACTTTTTACGCTACTCAGGATCACTCCAAGTCGTTCGTGAAGTAACTTCTGCAGCACTAAACGCACGTTCGATTCGTGGTCAGTTGGCAACAGACAACGATGCTACTTTACCCACAGAGTTGGTAAAGAATACTCCTGACTTCGAAGCGCAAGAAGGTGCGTTAGATTCAGATTCACACACATTCATCGCACGTTATCCTGGTGAGTTGGGTAACTCGCTATCAATTTCAATATGCCCACCAAGCACAACAGCATTTAATGCTTGGGCATATGCAAAAGATTTTGATGCAGCACCTGCAACATCAGACTATGCTTCAAAGCGGAACGCATCTAATGACGAGATTCATCTTGTTGTTATCGATAAGGAAGGTGAGTTCACAGGAACAAAAGGTACTGTTCTTGAAACTTATCCATTCATGTCTATTGCTTCAGATGCGAAGAATGCAGATGGAACTACTCTTTTTGCAAAAGACATTGTTAATACACGTTCTGATTATGTTCACTTTGTGGACTTTGATTCAGACTATCGTGTAGCACGTGGCAATGGCGTTATTGACTCAGGTGATAATTTCTCTCCTGGTCTTACTACAGATACAGATTTTGATTTCGCTAAAGGTGCGAATTCAGGACTACTAACTACAACAGAATATCTTACAGGGTTTGATTTGCTTGAAGATAAAGACATTGTAGAGGTAGATTTCTTGATTGCTCCTTCAATGAACTCTCGCACTGATCAAACAACAATTGTAAACGACTTGATCTCAACTGCTCAATCAACACGTAAAGATTGCGTTGTTGCAGCATCACCTGCTCGTACAGATGTTGTAAAACTCACTAACACCGCAACAATCACATCTAACATCGTAACAACAGCAAATACTTTCACGAACTCCTCTTATTTGGTTCATGACGGTAACTTCCTGAAGGTCTACGATAAGTACAACGACCAATATATCCATATCCCTGCAGCGTCTTCTACAGCAGGTATTATGGCAGCGACAGACTTAAATCGTGCCCCATGGTTCTCACCTGCAGGTTCACGTCGTGGTCAGTATCTTGGCATCACAGCGATTTCTTGGTCACCGACCAAATCGCAGCGTGATACATTGTACAAAGCAAGTGTAAACCCAATCGCCAATATTCCTGGTCAGGGTGTACTGTTGTTCGGTGATAAGACTAAACTTGGTCGCCCTTCAGCGTTTGACCGCATCAACGTTCGTCGCCTCTTCTTGGTACTCGAGCGTGCAATTGGTCGTGCTGCTGAGCAGGTTATGTTCGAATTCAATGATGAGTTTACTCGTGCCGAATTCGTAAACATTATTGAACCTGTGCTTCGCGAAGTAAAGGGTCGTCGTGGTATCACAGACTTCAAGGTCGTATGTGATGAAACTAATAACACTGCAGCAGTTGTAGATCGTAATGAATTTATTGCGAATATCTTCATCAAACCTGCTCGGTCTATTAACTACGTTACACTCAATTTTGTTGCTGTTCGTTCTGGTGTAGACTTCGAAGAAGTCGTAGGCACGGTGTAAGGAGATAAAAAATGGCAATATTAGGTGTAGATGACTTTAAAGCAAAACTAAGGGGTGGGGGCGCACGTCCTAATCTCTTTCAGGTAACGATTAACTATCCAGGATTTGCTAATGGCGATGCTGAGTTGACATCATTCATGTGTGAAGCAGCGTCGCTGCCAGCATCACAGTTTGGTGAGATCGTTGTTCCATTCAGAGGTCGCCAGTTGAAAATGGCAGGTGATCGTACATTTACTGAATGGTCAACAACTGTCATCAACGACACAGACTTCGCTGTTCGTGATGCAATCGAGCGTTGGATGAACGGTATTAATGCACACAGTGCAAATACTGGTCTTTCAGTTCCTGTTGCATATGAAGCAGACCTGAAAGTTGAGCAGTTAGATCGCAATGGCGATGTTATCAAGACATATAACTTCCGTGGAGCATATCCATTGAACCTGACAGAGATTGCTCTGGCATATGGCGATAACGACAACATTGAGCGGTTTACTTGTACATGGTCGTACCAGTATTGGGACTCTAATACAACGTCCTAAATAAACTTATGGGGGAGACTGATTTTCTCGGTCTCCCTAATATTACTTGAGGATCGCACATGTCAGAAAATGATGGTTTAAAACTCTTTGGTTTTGAAATCAAGAGATCAAAAAATAAACAAGATGAGAAACTTCCTTCAATCGTCCCCCCACGGGATGACGAAGGTGGAAGTTATGCAACTGCGTCTGGTTCACATTATGGGCAATATTTAAATCTTGATGGTGACGACTCGAAAGACAATTATCAATTAATCATGAAATATCGTGGCAATGCTATGCATCCTGAAGTCGATGCAGCGATTGAAGATATTGTAAACGAATCGATAACATCTAGTAATAAAGAACAAACACTCGATCTCAATATGGATCAGATCGATGCACCAACTCGCGTGAAAAAACTTATCAAAGAAGAATTTGATAACATCTATGGTATGCTTAATTTCAAAGAATTAGGTCATGATATTTTCCGTCGTTGGTATGTAGATGGACGTTTGTTTCATCATTTAGTTTTAAACGAATCAAACCCTAAAGATGGGATTCAAGAGATTCGTCCGATCGATGCTGCAAAAATGCGCAAGGTCAAAAAAGTTAAGCATAAAAAAGATCCAGTCACTGGAGCAAAAATTGTTGAAAAAACTGAAGAGTTTTACATCTATCAAGAAAAACCAGGATCATCAACATCTGGTGTAAAGATGACAAACGACTCTGTTTCATACGTGACTTCAGGATTGCTTTCTGAAGATCGTAAAAAAATTGTTTCACACATACACAAGGCACTGAAACCAATTAACCAACTTCGCATGATGGAAGACGCTGTTGTAATCTATCGTCTTGCTCGTGCACCTGAACGTCGTATGTTCTATATCGATGTGGGCAACTTGCCGAGGGGTAAGGCAGAAGCATACATGAAAGATATCATGGCAAGGTATAGAAACAAACTTGTTTATGATGCTAAGACTGGCGAGATTAGAGATGATCGTAAACATCAGTCATTGCTTGAAGACTTTTGGTTACCACGTCGTGAAGGTGGTAGAGGTACAGAAATTTCTACACTTCCTGGTGGAGAAAACTTAGGTCAGATTGACGATATCGTTTATTTCCAAAAGAGGATGTATCGTTCTTTAAACGTTCCTATCAGTAGATTGGATGTAGAATCAGTATCGGGTATCCTCGGTCGTTCTACAGAAATCAACCGAGATGAACTTAAATTTCAAAAGTTTGTTGATAGACTTCGTTCTAGATTCTCTCACCTTTTCTATGGTATATTAAAAACCCAACTTATCATGAAGGGTATTATTACCGAAGAAGATTGGGACAACTGGAAAAATGATATCACAGTCGATTATCAAAAGGACAATCACTTTACCGAACTTCGTGATGCTGAAATGCTTCGTGAGCGTTTGGAAACATTAGACCGTGTCTCAAACTATGTTGGTGAGTATTTCTCAAAGGAATATATACAAAAGAATGTACTTCATCTTTCTGATGAAGATATTGAGCAGATGAATAAACAAATGGCAGGAGAAGATCCTTCCGACGAAGAATCTGATGATGAGGGTGACTCTCAACAACAGAATGATAATGATTTAGAAAATAATTAGGAGAATATAATGAGTGAAGCAGCAGTAAAAGATTTGATCCAACAAGCAATTGATCAAGACTTTAACAGTGCGAACAAAACTTTTGGCGATGTTATGACAGTCAAACTATCAGACATTATGGATCAAGAGAAGGTTCGTCTTGCCGACCAGATTTACAATGGCATCGAAGATGAGGATGACGATGACCAACTAGAACTGGAGTTGGAGGATGATGAAGAAGAAACCGAAACTGAATCCGATTCGGAAGAAAGCGAAGAAGATTTACCAGAGTCCGGTGATGATGTGGAAGTCGGAGTGGATTCTGAAGAAGGTGAAGAATCCGAGGAATAATGAAATTGAAGAAATAAAGATTCTTCAATGTTTAGACTCTGAAAATTGAAAATGTTATAAATAAAGTCAAATGAAAACTTTTACGCAAATTCGAGAATTAACTGGAAGAAAACCAAGCGGACAACTTGTTGTCAACAAAAAACTTGGCAAGATCCAGATTATGGTCTATAAAGATCGCAACCAATATGTTGCCTATGTAGACGGTGATAGACTTGATGCATACAAGTCAGAGAAAGAAGCGGAAAAAGCAGCAACAGAATTTATAAAGGTTCTTAACAAATGAAACTGATTGCAGAATATACAGATCAACATTTGGAAGTTATAACCGAATCGAAAGATAACGGTGAAAAGACATATGCTATTGAAGGTGTCTTCATGCAAGCAGAACAAAAGAATCGTAACGGTCGGATCTATCCTAAACCAATTATGGAAAAGGCACTCGCAAAATATAATAACGAGCAAGTGTCTAAGGGTAGAGCGGTTGGTGAATTGAATCACCCCGAAGGTCCAACCGTTAATCTAGATAAAGTTTCTCACAAAATCGAATCCCTTGATTGGAAGGGTAATGATGTTGTGGGCAAGGCGACTATTTTGGACACGCCAATGGGAAAGATTGTAAAAGGTCTACTCGATGGTGGCGTGCAACTGGGCGTCTCGACTCGTGGTATGGGAAGTTTGGAAAGAGGTAATGAAGCAATGATCGTTAAGGGAGATTTTCTCCTCAATGCGGTAGACATTGTGCAAGATCCATCAGCACCGTCAGCATTTGTAAATGGCGTTATGGAAGGTGTAGACTGGATTTGGAATAATGGCATTATCGAACGCCAAGCAATTGAACAAATTGAGACAGAAATTAAAAGGACTCCGCGTGCAGATCTCTATGAGGCAAATGTTCGTGAGTTTAAGAATTTCCTCTCGTTACTCAAAACTAAATAAAAAAGGAGTCATTCATGACTGATGATCAAATGATCGAAGATCAAGACGTTGAACTCCATGACGAAGTAACAGACGAAGTTGTGGAAGGAAATACTCACGATCCTAAAAATGCTGAAGCACAATCAGTTGCTGCAGTTGATAAAGCAGGTGATGCTACAGGTTCTGCACCAAAACGTAAAGGTGACGCAACCAAGCAGGATCCAATGCCTAAAACTAAAGGTGCGCTAATGGCATCTATGGTAGCAAAAATGCAAGGCATGAACAAAGAAAAATTGATGGCAATGTACAAGACAGAAGACTTCGATGACTATGCAGATGATGCACAAGTCGTTGCAGAAACTTCTGAATTAGACGTTGACGTTGATTTCTCTGCTGATCTTAATGCACTTGTTGAGTCAGAGGCAACTCTGTCTGATGAGTTTAAAGGTAAAGCATCTACAATCTTTGAAGCAGCAATCAAATCAAAACTATCTGAAGAGATTGATCGCCTTGAAGAAAAATACGAAGAAGAACTTGCTGAGGAAGTTGCCTCAACAAAATCAGACCTCGTAGAAAAAGTGGATAATTATCTGAACTACGTTGTCGAGCAATGGATGGAAGACAATAAGTTGGCAGTAGAAAATGGTCTGCGCACAGAAATTGCAGAGAAGTTTATGACTTCACTGAAAGATCTGTTCACAGAATCATACATCGAAGTGCCAGAGTCTAAAGTCGATCTGGTTGACGAACTTGCTGCAGAAAACGCAGAACTCGAAGAGTCTGTAAACACTGCAGTTGCAAAACAAATTTCAATGCAAGAGGAACTGGAAACGCTGAAGCGTGATGCTATCATTCGTGAAGCAGCAACAGACTTAGCAGAAACTCAGGTTGAGAAATTGAAAAAATTGGCAGAAGACCTTGACTTTGATGATGCCGATACTTTCGCAGAAAAAGTAAACACCATCAAAGAATCATACTTCACCAAAAAAGCATCCGAGTCTGTTGACATCGAAGAAGATCTAGACGATACAAATACTGTCGTTGAATCATCTAACGCAATGTCACAGTATCTTCAAGCAATCCAAAAGACATCTAAATAAAGGGAGTCCTTAATATGTCATCTTACGATAACTTGATGGAAAAGTGGGCACCTGTACTGAACGAAGAGTCAGCAGGTAAGATCACAGATAACCATCGTAAAGCAGTAACTGCTGCAATTCTCGAAAACCAGGAGCGTGACTTCGCTGAGCAAGCAGCACAGTTGAACGAAGCAGTTCCTGCAAACAACACTGGTTCAGTTGCAAACTGGAACCCAGTACTAATCGCACTTGTGCGTCGTGCAATGCCAAACCTAATGGCATACGATATCTGTGGTGTTCAGCCAATGTCAGGTCCAACTGGTCTGATCTTCGCAATGAAGTCACAGTATAAGACACAAAAATCAGGTGCAAACGTCGGAACAGAAGCATTAGTAAACGAAGCAATTGCTAACTTCTCAGGCGATTCAAACACAACAACACAAACTGCAGATCCATCAGGTCTAGCAGGTATTGCAGATGGTAACAGCGACTCAAGCATCGACAACGAGCGTAATGATCCATTGGCAGGCATCGACCCATACACAACTGCAGAAGCAGAAGAGTTGGGTGGAGCAGCAGCAGAGCAGTTTGCTGAAATGGGTTTCACCATTGAAAAAGCAACAGTGACTGCAAAGTCACGTGCGCTGAAAGCAGAATACACTCTAGAACTTGCACAGGACTTGAAAGCGATTCATGGTCTTGACGCAGAAACAGAACTAGCGAATATTCTGTCAACAGAAATCATGGCGGAAATCAACCGTGAAGTAATTCGCACAATCAACTCACAGGCAAAAACTGGTGCAGGCACTGGTAACACAGCAATCAATGGTATCTTCGACGTACAGACAGATGCAGACGGTCGCTGGTCAGTTGAGAAGTTCAAAGGTCTGATCATGCAGATCGAGCGCGAAGCGAACCAAATTGCTAAAGACACACGTCGGGGCAAAGGTAACTTCATGGTCTGTTCTTCTGACGTAGCATCTGCACTTGCAGCATCAGGCATGCTTGACTATGCTCCAGCATTGTCAACAAACCTGAACGTTGATGACACAGGCAACACATTCGCTGGTGTAATGAACGGTCGTATGCGTGTATATGTTGATCCATATGCAACAGCAGACTATGTAAACGTTGGTTATAAGGGTACAAACCCATATGACGCTGGTATCTTCTATTGCCCATACGTTCCATTAACAATGGTGCGTGCGGTTGGTGAAGACACTTTCCAACCAAAAATTGGATTCAAGACTCGCTACGGCATGGTCTCAAATCCATACGTTGGAGCAGCACCAGCATCTGGTCTTGCAGCAGCAAAGACAAACCAATATTATCGTATCTTCCGCGTGGACAACATCCTCGGAGCATAAACGATTTAATATCAATAAAAGAGGAGCATCTTCGGGTGCTCCTTTTTTTTAACTTGCTTTTCTTATAAATAGTCTCATGGCGACTTTAACAGAGAATTTTAATTACTTACAACCGACCAGTTTTAAATTGGTTATTGATCGTAAGAACTATCCAAATTTGGAGTTCTTCTGCCAAAACGTGACGCATCCAGGGATGTTGATGACTGCAGTAGAAGTTCCTTTTCGTAGGATATCAGGTGTACCAGTTCCAGGCGAATCATTAACCTTCAATGAACTTTCTTGCAATATTTTACTTGACGAAAATTTGGAAGGTTACAGCGAAATGTTCAATTGGGTGAGAAGGTTATTAGAAACTAACATGGGTCAGTCTCGTGTCAGCATGACAGCACCGCCAACTTATGCTGATATAACATTATCAATTTTATCAAGTCACAATAATCAAACGAAACAAATTAGGTATCTAGATGCTGTTCCAACATCGCTTGGTGATATAAATTTCGAATCTACTGCTTCTGGTTCGGAGTTTATTACATTTAATGCATCTTTCCGATTCACATATTTTGAGTTAGTATAATGCCCATATCAAGAAATAGACAAATGGCATCGCTGATTGAAGATTCTTCAGGCGATATTAAATCTACTGCCTTTGATGCTTTGATTGATCAAACGATCGAACCAGAAACATTACTTTTTGCTGCTGATGTAGATTCAGCAGGAGGTATGCCTGACTGGAAATGGTCATGGAAACCGACGACTCTTCCATATGAAAGAGTCACAATTACTATGCAACCACAAAACGATGTTCCTATTTACAGAGCAGGAACATATACTCTAGATAATTTTACTGCATTTAGAACACGAGGCGAATCAACACAAACTCATAAAATATTTTTGAAATGGGTTAAAGAGGCAGGATCAGCAAACCTCGTTGATTGGGTAACGTATGACAGCGGAAACTATTCTTTTGCTGGAGTAACAGACACGTCTGGAACTGATTCTGCAACAAGAGCGCAAAGACTAACATGGTCTGTTCCAACTAGTTATACAATACCAACATTGAATACTTCAACGCACACATACAATATTGGTGCTGTTTCAGGAGCATATGTTTTTACTGGAATTAGAACAGGAAACAATTCACCACTCGGTCCATTGTATAGAGGCAACACATATCAGTTTGTTATGGATGCAACAACAAGCGGACATCCGATTTATCTTTCGACAGATGATGGTGCTAACTTTGTTTCTGGTAACTACGTTGGTGAATACACAACTGGTGTTACAAATTCAAGAGCAAATAATAACGCAACAATGACGTTTATTGTTCCTGCTGATGCGCCTGATACACTAACATATCAATGTGGTGTGCATGCTGCAATGCGTGGTACTATCACAATTCAAGATCTTAAAGTAGATTCAGACGGCAGTGGGATTGATATAATTTATCTACAGCATTCTCAAGAAGGGCATGCTACTGAAGTTCCTGTAAAGGATCTTCCATCTATAAAGAGTCAGATGTGTCTAACGTTTGATGAGGCGAAAGGTAAATTTGTCGCACAAGACCTTAGAGAATATATGGATAAAACCACCTCATTTGTAGATCGTATTAAAGAAGAAATAGGTGTAAATTCCATAAATGAAAATAGAATGAAAGCATTTATGCAAGAGAAAAATATCCTTGATTCAAGCGAAACGTTTGTGTCAGGTGCTCTTGATTCCGCAAAGGTTGAAGGTATAATCTCTACAAATACGGATGTACAAAAAGAGAATAACACTACATTTGTTCAAGATGGTGTTCTTACTGTGAACACTGGTACTGCAAGATGGTATTCTCCTCGTGCTGTAACCATTACGAAAATAAGAACACATGTTGCGACTTCATCTGCTGGAGCAGCACTAAATATGACGTTAAAGAAAAATGGGACATCAATACAAACTTTCAACATCGCTGCTGGTTCTACCACTGATGTTACAACAGGTCTAAACTTATCAGTCGCTGAAGGTGACTATCTAACTATTGACATAACACAGATTGGTTCTTCGACAGCAGGATCTGATTTGAATGTCGTTATATCGTATAAATAAGGAGAAAAAATAATGGCATGGGATTCAGACGCTAAACAAAGTGCGCTCGATCTATTTAAACTTACAGATTCAGTAGGAACTCCACTAACAGCGTCCAACATAAATTGGGATTCTGCCCATTGGTATCGTATTATCGGAGTGTCTGATGATGATCTACCAAATCTGATTACTAACTATTCATTCGGTACAGAAGAGATCGGTCATCAGTCAGGCGGTGTAACAAACATATTTGTTTTGGGTGGGCATGACTATGATTCGTCAAATAGCGACTTAGAGGAGTTACACTAATGGCATATTTAAAACTAGTAATGAATCATACATCTTGGGGTGGTTCTACAAACCTCGCTGTTGACACTTATCGACGCAATGTTCTGAATGAAATTCAATTATTCTTGAGTGGATCTCGTACCACAACAGCGCAGATGGATTCGACAGTAATTAATACTGCTTCTTCAGTGATTATAAACGGTGCGTCAGATAGACCATCAGCAAATATTTATAGAAACATTGCTGGAAACAATACTTCTAATGCTGCGTATAGTCTTCAGTACATTACATTTAAAAAATATCACTACGGCAATCAAGAAACTGATAGCACAGATGCAAACTTTGGTTCTTATAATTATATCACAATTAAATGGATGAACACTTATGGGTTGATATGTCGTACTACTGATAAAGCAGACTCACAGGCATTTCCATATAGTACAGGTACAACTACAGGTTCTTGGACTGGAGATACTGGTTCATCACAGTGGAGAACTCCACTAAATCCTAGTCAATGTTATGCAATTCACGTTCTGATGACTGATAAATTATTTGGTATGTGGGTCGAACTTTCAAATGTGGTGACAGGTAATTTTTACACACATGTCTTATCAGACCTTGAATTTAGTCCAGACTTGATGAGACATTTATGGGGTGGGAATAACTTCTATTGTCCGCAATATACCATCAATGCTGCTGATCGAAGACTAAGAAATGATGCTGATCCTACAGCAGGATCGACATCATCGACCTCATATTCAAAGCGATTGACAATTGGTATGAAACACAGACCAGGAGCAAATGGAATTAAAAATACTTCTGCTGGACTGGGGAGTCATTATCATTGGGGTTATACAACTACAAACGCGAATTATTCAGAGTATCCATCTATCTTCCCACCACCATGGTATGATATGCCAACGCAAATACCTGTAGCAAACGGTGATACTGGATATTTGATGCAACCATTAACAGCATGGTCTTATATTGGTTATGTTAATAGAAGTAATAACCATTATGATTATCATGCATTTCCAAGGTTGATGAATATCTTTAGAACTAATGATGAAAGTTTCGGTTATGGTGAAAGAGTAGAAAAGGACGGCAAATATTACCGCTGTTTCAGAATACACAGATGTGGCGGTGGTTATGGAAACGTTGCAGATTCTTTGTTTAGAAATGCATGCTATTTGTTCCCTGAGGGAAGAGGCGACTAACAATTGGCAGATGTTCTTCTAAACATACCTTCCGATTCAATTGGTTACGGAATACTGACTAACACATCTGCTGAGTTAATACAGTATTCTGATTCAGAGGTGTTGTCCGTATTATCGGGAGGTTTAGATTCTAGTCTACTTTTATCTCCATCACTGAGCGGTGGTGGTGGAAGTGGTATCGAGCAATCTACTTTAGATTCTGCAAATAATTTAATAGCAACACTCAGGACAGAACTTGATGATGCATCATCAAGCAGTGGTTCTTCTCAGAGATGGATATCGTAAATGGCAATTTCTAAAGCAAGACTGATGGCAAATTTGATTACTTCAACTGGTGATGTGAAGTCTACAAATTTGGGTGCTGGTGGTGGTGGTAGTGGTGATGCATTTAGATCCACACATTTCGTTTATACTACTGCAAGTCCGACAACAACAATAACTGGTGCTGATGATAATAGCGCAACACTATCGTATATTGAAAATCAAATCCAAGTATTTCATAACGGTATCTTGCTCATAGATTCATCTGATTATACTGCCACAAATGGAACATCAGTTGTATTAGGAAATGCTACAGATTCGAACGATACTGTTATAATTACAGCATTTAGAGGTGCACTTTCCGGAGGTTTGGATTCTGCAGATGTATCAGCGATTGCTGGTAGTGGTGGCACGGATTCTGCCACAGTTATTACACTAAGTGGTGAAGTGAAAAGTAATATGTTTAGAATTAATCCGCAGTCACTCAGTATAAATACAACTATAGATAGCGCAGAGAATGCACATGTTGCTGGACCAATATCATTTGATAGTGGTGTAGTGCTAACAATCAATGGAAACTTGGTGATAAGTTAATGAGTAGAAATTCAGATATTGCTAAAATCCTTGGAAGAACCGAAGCAGTAAATGTTTCGAATACTGCATTGGGAACTGGTAGTGGTGCAGGTACTGCTGGCAGCATTTTTGATAAGATAGTAAGAGAACATAGTCATACATTAGATTCTGATTACACACTTGATTCTGCTAGGAATGGATTGCTCGCTGGTCCACTTTTTATTGATAGCGGTGTAACAATAACAATTAACGATAGTGCAACACTGGTGATAGCATGAGTACATTACACGCAAATACAGTAGAGACATCATCTGGTGGTCCAGTCACGCTGACTCAACAAAGTGCGTCGAAAGCATGGATGGGCAATGGCACTAATTATAACAATGGAGCAGGTATAGATCAGAGTTTAAATGTATCAAGTCAAACAGATAATGGTGTCGGTAAATATCATTACAATTTAACAAATGCATTTTTATATGAAGTAGATGCAGTCGGAGCAACCGGAACATGCGGACAGGCAACACGAGTTTTTAGATGGAGAAATAACGACTGTACCGCATCAGTTGCTGCTACATACACATCTACTTATGCCAATGCTGATGTTGATACATCTCATAATTGGTCGATTGTAGGAGACCTCGCATAATGGCCAGTGAACTCAGAGTAACAACATTATCGAATGCAACTGGTAATGGTCCAGCGGCACTGACTAATCAGGCAGCAGCGAAAGCGAAATTACTTTTTTCACAGTCGTCGACTATCTTTACAGGAGGTGATAATCACTCTTTGAATATCTCATCATCAACTGATCACGCAACGGGAATATTCTCAATCAATTATAGCAGTAATTTTACTGATAAAGCATATCCAGCGGCAGCAACATCTGACGGCGGTCAGACTACATTCGGAGTGAGTGTTGTTGGTTACAATGATGGTGGTACTTACGCATCCGATTGGAGAAGATCTGATGGTGCAGTATGCGGTACTCGGAACATTAATGATAATAGTGCTATTGATAGAACATATAATGGCGTAACAGTCCACGGAGATCTTGCATGAGTACCATAACAAATTCTGGTGGCCATCTTAAATTTGATAATAAACCATTTTCATTAGTAAGAGTTGGACCAGGATTAAATGCATATACAAGTACAAGTTATGCTAGAAGTAGCAAAGTTCCTTATAATACTGTAACATCTTCTAGCGGTATTGTGTGGAATACAACTGATTATACATTTACAGTACCAATTTCAGGATTATATCATTTTTCAGGATCCATTAGAGTTGGTAGAGAAGATGATTGGGTGTACTGGTACGTCAATAAACAAGGAACTGGTGCTTTATATACAGAAAAATTAGTTCTTAGTCATGGAGAAGGTGGTTCAGGAGGTTTTACTACGGTGGGCGGTTCGACAATGTCAGAACTTGAAACCACTGAAAGTTATAGTATTAAAGCATCTTGGAAAACGGATACAACAACCACATTCTATCTAGGGCAAACTTGGATGGATATTGTTTTCGTAGGATAAGGTTATGACAGGAAAAATTACAGTAGGAACTATACAAGATACCGACGGAAATACCGTTACCTCTCCTTTTGTTACAAGCGGTGTTGCGAAACATTGGACGAGTTGGAATCAAAGTGGTACATTAACAGTTGCTGGTAGTTTTAATCAAAGCAGTCTGACTGATGAACAATCGGCATATACAACAATTGCCTTTACCAACATCATGAGTAACAACGATTATGCATATAGTGGATGCACACAAGGAAATGGCAATGGCCAAGCAGTTTTTTGCGAATATAATCTAAGCAACAAAATAACATCTTCGACCCAAGTTCGAACCCTGCATAATACAGATAACAGTGTTAGAGACCCTGATGATGTTATGATGCACACACATGGAGAACTAGCATGACCGCAGCAAGATTAAAAAGTCAAAACGGCGATCTTCTGGTTCGAGATGGTTCTGTAGATACCTCTATAAAAAGTGGTATTTCGAAAGCATATGTTAACTTTAATGGTTTTGGCACTGTTGCTATTCAAGAAAGTTTGAATATGAGTTCAGTCGTAGATAATGCGACTGGTGACTACACACCAACGCTTGCTACAGCAATGAATAACACAGATTATCTTTGTATAGTAGGGGGACAACTCAGACAGCGCACTAGTTCTATTGCTATTCTTTTGCAAGTTAGATCAAGCGCGGAAAATAATGTGGCAGATTTAAAGACCACTACTCAGGTTAGACACGAAGGAAAAAGGTCTGACACTAGTTCTGCGCTAGATATTGGTGCAGGGCATATAGGAATTTTTGGAGACCTTGCATAATGGCATATGGTAAGATAGTAGCAGATCAGATTCAGCACAGTTCAGAAGGAACTGTCGATACACAGTATGTTGTGAGTGGTAGTGCAAAGGCATATCAACATTTAGAACAACTAACTAACACCTTGCAAAAAAGTCTTAATATAAGTTCGTCTACGGATAACGCCACTGGCGATTTTACTGCTAATTTTACCAATTCATGGTCAGATGCTTATTATATGTTTTCTCATGGCCATGATGATGGTGGATATAATGATGCCGCATCATATCACAGTAAAGGTTTAACTTGGACAACTACGACATTTAGATATAGATCAGCATATGCTTGGAATGCAAGTGCAGGATTTGCTGATTTACAAATGGCGACTATTGTTTGGCACGGAGACCTTGCATAATGAAATTGAAAGAACTAAAATTATTTGATAGACTATGTTGGGCAAAGGAAAATCTAGAACCACATCAGTCAGACTATCGTGTTGTCTATGAAGTTGACGTTGATACTCCAGCAAGTGTGCTTGTGCCTGATCCAAATTGGATGGCATGTGCAATGAATGGCGGTATTCTTCCTCCAGTATGGGTATATCACGAACTGGCAAAGGATGAAGCGCAGGAAAATTTTAAGAAACATACTCGCGGTTATCTGTTACATGAAACAGAACCAATGCCTCCTATGAATGAAGAAGAGGCAATTGAATATTTGATTATGAAAGACATTCCCAATCACGTTTGGCGTACATGGAATGAAGGTAATAAACCAAAGATGGTCATCTGTAAGAAAGAGCAACTACCACAAACAAGAGAGTGGCGAAATGCTTGGAAGATAGATCCTAATATAAATAGTAAAGAAATTGCTTAGGAGAAAATAAAATGGCAACTACTTATATCGTTGACAAGGATGGTAATCAAGCAGATGCTGCTCAATTAACTGTTCCATCTAATCGTCATTTTCGTGGTGCTTGGTCTTTATCTGGTGATATTATCAGTGAAGATTTAGATGTCGCAAAAGTATTATTCAAAGATAAAATTCGTGAGGTTCGCAAACCTCTATTAGAAGCAGAAGATGTAAAGTACATGCGTGCTATTGAGGACGATGATTCTACTGCAAAGTCAGCAGCAGCAACTAAAAAAACTGCACTTCGTAATGCACCTGCTGCATCTGCAATTACTGATGCAACAACCATTGCAGAATTAAAAGCAGCATGGGATACAGACACGCTTGGTGATTCACCATACGCATAGAATCACAATCAATAACAATTAAGCAAAGGTAACATAGAATGGGTAGATCTAGAGACATAGCAGAATTCTTAGGTAAAACTGAATCTGCTAACACAACTAATGTTGCTTTACTTAATTCAACTTCCAATGTGGGGTTAGATTCTGCACAGGTATCATCTATTGCAAATGCCGCAGGATTAACTGTCTATGCCACTAAAGAAAACCTACCATCATCTGGACTTACTAGTGGCGACCAAGCATATGTAACCGACACAAGTAGATTGTATATCTCAAATGGATCAGGGTGGTATAATGTTGCACTTATCAATGCCACTCCTAGTTTAACAATTGATCCAACAGGTGTTATAATACTTTCGAAAGAAGGTGCAGCAACTACAATTACATTAACTGGAACTGACTCCGATAACGCTGTTGATGGATTAACGTTTAGTGTAGATTCTGATGGAAATTTTGGCGGTATGGGCACAATCAGTCAAGATTCAAGTGTGTTTACAATCACGCCACTAGGTGAAGACAGTGCAACTACGTCTACGTGTACTTTGACATTTAAAGCATCTGACGGCATATCATTTGGTACTGGAACAAGTGTATTAAATCTCACGTTTAAAGTAGATAATTCAAAACATACATCTATATTATTGAAAGCAGATGTTGCTGCTACAGATCAGCAAGTCGATGCTTCTACTAATACACATACGATTACTCAAAGTGGCGTGAGGTCATCTGCACTTACACCTTACCATCCTGGAGGATATAGTTGGGGTTGGGCAGGAGATGGCACTGATTATTTTACAATTGAGTCTCCTACATCGGCATTAAGTTTTGGTACAGGTGATTTTTGTTTAGAACTGTGGATATATCCTTTTGATGTAACGGCAAGCATATTAGCAGACATGAGACCTGCATCAACAAACGGTCCATACATTGGTGCTTTGGGTTTTAGTAGTGGTAATATATCTCTTGGGTTTAACGGACAATCTGGTTCACAATTGGGTTTCATAACATCTGGTGCTCCAGTTTCAACACGTCAATGGAGTCATATAGTTTTAAATCGTGAATCTGGAACTTCAAACATTTTTGTAAATGGTGTTAGAGAATATACAACCACTACAGAATATAATTTTCTTGTGGGTAAATTTAGTTTATTCAAAAATGCTTATCCAGGTGGCGGTATCAATGATGGTACTGGTGGGTGGATACGAGATTATCGTGTAGTAAAGGGAAGTTCTGTATATGGAACTGGTACGACTCTCCCTGTACCTAATGAACCACTAACTGCAATCACAGGCACATCATTATTACTTTTTGGAAAAGCGAGAAGACATGATGCGGTTGGTGTTGAAAATGTTTCATATCAAAGTGGACATTTTGATAGGATTGGACCATATAATCATAGTGAATACACCCCAGCAGAATATGGCGGTTCCGTATATTTTGATGGTAACGATAATCTTGATTTAGATTTTAATGCTATTGGAACCAGCGATTTTACGATTGAATGTTGGGTTTATATAGATGACAGTGTTGCTAACCAAGTGATATGTGATACTAGACCAACAAGCACTGATAATACAACTGGAATTAACATTCAATTTAGATCTAATAATGTAGCATATGTTGGTAGTACAGGTGTTGCATATATAACAGGTTCTACAGTTATGGCAGATTATAGTTGGAATCACATTGCAGTAACTAGAAGTGGCAATACAATGACTCTTTGGGTTAATGGTAAATCTGACGGAACTGCTTCTCATTCTGTTAACCTTACATCTAGTGATCTGAAAATAGGCACAAATAGAACAGGGTCGAGTGTTTTCAATGGCAATATAACTGATTTCAGAATAGTTAAATCTGCAGTTTATACAGCAAACTTTGATCCACCAACTGCTCCATTAACAGCAATAACAAACACTGAAGTTTTAACTTGCACAAATAAGAATAATATTTGGGACACTGCTTCATCTACTTCAATAACAAAAACAGGTAATGTGACTGCAAGCAATACAGAAAGAAAATTTGCGACATCTTCTGCAGTATATTTTGATGGCAATAGTGATCATTTACATTTTCTCGCTGCCCACCAAAATGTATTCGCACTAGCAAGCAATGATTTTACTATTGAAATGTGGGTCAATTTCAGTATAGCATCCAGCGATACCTTATATCGTAGAATCTTTATGGCAGATGATGGCGGCAACATCGCTAATAATTTCCAAATATTGATTGATGTTGGAGATGGAGGATACGGTCCAAATGGCGCAATTTTGGTATGGGCACAAGATGGATCAAATAATAATACTGGTATCTCATCACAAACTGCTATCAATGACAATAACTGGCACCACATTGCAGTAAGTCGGACATCGGGCACTGTACGTTTCTTTATCGATGGTGTTAGGCAAGGAACAAACCTTACCAATTGGACGCACGGATTTACTGGTACACCAACACCTAGAATTGGTTCATGTAATGTCACAACTGAAGGTAACTATGCGGGATATATTCAAGACTTTAGATTTACAAATGATTTTTCTAGATACACGTCTGATAATAGTTTTACACCACCAACTGCAGAATTTAAGGGATAATCAATGGCAAAAAGTATTAATCGTTTATTAGCAGATGCAATCACCCCTACTGGAGACATTAACTCTTCTGCACTTGATAATGCTTCTGCTGGATTAGATTCTTCGCAGGTTACAACTATTGCATCTTCTTCTGGATTGACTGTTTATAGTGCTCTCGATTCCCTTCCTACATCTAATCTGACTGTTGGTGATCAAGCATATGTTTCATCGAACAGTAGAATGTATATTTCTAATGGATCAGGATGGTATAATGTTGCACTGATTAATGCGACACCATCTCTAACAGTTAGTCCTAGTGGTTCAATCACACTTGCTACAGATGGAGTATCACCAACAGTTATAACATTATCTGCTACAGATTCTGATAATGCAGATGCGTCGTTATCATTAACTGTTGATTCTGGTGGAGACTTCTATAAAATTGCAACACTCAGTCAAGATTCATCTGTCTTTACTATTACACCAAGATCAGAAGATTCAGCAACGGCACTAGGATTTGATGGCAGTGCTAGTCTTACATTCAAGGCATCAGATGGTATTAGTTTCGGTTCGCACAATACAACATTCAACTTAACGTTTAATATCCCAAATAGTGAATATACAAATTTCTTGGTGAAAGCAGATACAGCAGGAACAGATAACCAAGTTGATGCCTCTACTAATAATTATGCTATTACTGAAAACACAAGTGCAACAGCATTAACATCAAGTGCATTTAGTCCATATCATCCTGGCGGTTACAGTACATATTTTGCGTCATCTTCTGAGCATCTTATAACTAATTTGGCAACGTCTGGTACTGCTGCTTGGACTATAGAATGGTGGGTATATCACACTGCAAACTCAGGCACTTCAAGTCAAAATAGAAATTTTGGTGCAGCAACCAACGATCCAATGTTTCTTAATACAAATTTGAATACTCCAACGCTTTATATTGGCGGTCAAGGACGAGTATCAGCATCAAAGACTATGGCAATCGGTCAATGGTATCATATTGCACTTGTACGATCTGTCACTAGTAATACAATAAAAATGTACATTGATGGTGTTCTAGAAGGAACTTCTGCTGTACAAGCAGGCACCACACATGATATACCTGCAAAGACTAACTTTGGTGTTGGTTGTGATGCTAATTTTACTGCTTATGGAATGACAGGATATATAAGAGATTTTAGATATGTTATTGGAACTGAAGTTTATACGTCAGCATTTACACCTCCGGAAGCACCTCTAACAGCAATATCTGGTACTGACTTATTGCTTTGTAATCATGCTGCTCCAATAGACGCTTCTGGTAATTATAATGCAGTAACTAGAGCAGGCACAAAAGCGGTAAGAGTTAGTCCATATACAATATCAGCGCAATATTTAAAGAGTACGCATGGCGGTTCTATACACCACACTGGGGGAAGTTGGTTAAGCACAGGAACTATCACGTGGGATCGTACAAAGGATTGGACATTTGAGGGTTGGTGGAATGGCGCAAATGCTGCCACTGGTACTTTTGCGGCACTGAATTCTGGTGGTGGTGTTGATGGTATCTACATAATGCACGGTGGTGGAGTTTATGTTAATGGTATTGAATGGGGTATTCCAGGAGGTCCAGCAAACTACTTTATACCGAATCATTGGAATCATTGGGCATTGGTTAGACATTCAGGTACTTATAAATTCTATGTAAATGGAATTTCTATGTGGAGTGAAACTAATGCAGGAGATGGCGGTGCTTCATCAGATCCTAAATTTGGAATAGGAGCAACAAGCGCAGGGGCAACAAAAGTTGCAGGCGATACATTTATGGCAGATATTAGATTTACAGAGGATGGAATATACACTGCAGATTTTATTCCCCCAACTGGACCAGTAGGAATTCACGCAGAAACAATTTTCAGCACATGTACTAATCAACAAAGTGTATGGGATGTTGGTTCGTCAAAAATGTTGAATATTGTTGGAAACGCTGCAGCAAGTGATACTCAAAGAAAATTTACCACATCATCTGCAATTTCTTTTGATGGTAGTGGTGATTATATAGGTTGGGATGAAAATGGTTTCGTGGGAACATATGCTAGTGGATCGAACGATCTAACTTTCGAAACGTGGGTATATCCAAATGCCAATTCTAATTATCAGTGCGTGTTTAGTATGAACAGAGGTACTAGCACAGGATTTAATTTTGGTATTGATGGTGCGAGTAGACCATTTTTATGGAAAGGTTCTTTCAGAATTCAAGCAGGTACAGTATCCAATACAACTTGGTCACATCTTGCGCTTGTAAGATATAACGGTGTATTTTCAATATATGTTAATGGAACTTCAGTTGGAGCAACTTGGGCAAATACGACTACATATACAGGACAAGACTTTGCATTAGGTGATACCGTTGCATCTGGGGGTGGAACTTCAGGCGAATGGTTTAACGGATATTTGCAAGATGCTAGATATACAAAAGGTTTAGCGAGATACACCACAAACTTTACACCACAATCTTCAGAATTTGATGGATAAGGATAAAACATTATGTTATCATTAATAGGATCATTGATTGGATTTGCTGGTTCAGCAGTCCCTTCAATCACAGATCACTTTGCAAAAAAAGGTGATCGAAAACTTGAACTTGATAAAATGCGACTCATGGCAGAACTTAAGAAAGACGGAATGGATTTCGATCTTAAGATGTATGATACTATGGGTGCAGACAAAGAACACGAACGTTTGATTAAACACGATATTTCAATTAATCAGGGGACAGGTTGGATTGCTGCACTACAAAAATCTGTACGTCCAGTTATCACATATGCTTTCTTTCTTTTGTTTGCAACTATTGAAATCACGCTGCTAATGCAAGCATTAGAAAAAGGTACAGATTTTTCTGTAGCAATTCAATTACTATGGGATGAAGATACAAAGGCAATCTTTGCTGCAATATTATCGTTCTGGTTCGGATCACGTGCAATCGAGAAATCACGCAAAAAATAATTCTCATAAAACACAAAGATAATTCGGAAATATAGGCAGAATGGGGGTTTACTAGATCCCCATTTTACTATATAATATCACCTATAAAGAAATCATTGAAAAGAAGGAACATTCGGATGCAAAATCAGTTTGCAGACACGAGAGAGTTTTTGTCCCAAACCAAGTTTTATGACTCGTATTCACGTTTCAAAGAAGAAGAAGGAACGTATGAGACTTGGGATGAAGCAGTAGATCGTGTGCTATCAATGCACGAAGAAAATTATTCAGAGGCATTAGAAAAATTACAACCGTTCATTGAAGAAGCAAGAACTGCATACAAAGAACAACGTGTTCTTGGTGCACAACGTGCACTACAATTTGGCGGTGAACAATTAAAGAAACACCAGATGCGTATGTACAATTGTACATCATCCTATGCAGATCGTCCTGCATTCTTTGGTGAATTCTTCTATATTTTATTATGTGGTGCAGGTGCAGGGTTTTCTGTGCAAGAACATCACGTCGGAAAATTACCACAAATTCAACAACGTACAAAACAAGCAAAGGGTTTTGTCGTAGAAGATTCAATTGAAGGTTGGGCATCAGCACTTGACGTGTTGATGTCATCTTATTTTGTTGGTGATAGTAAATATCCAGACTATGAAGGTCGTCGTGTATTCTTTGACTTATCAAACATTCGTCCGAAGGGTGCAAAGATCTCTGGTGGATTTAAAGCACCTGGACCAGAGGGTCTTCGCAAATCACTTGATAAGATTGAGCATATGCTTCAAGCATTAGTTATGGATGCAAAAGAACCACAACCGCTTCGTCCTATCGCTGTATATGATATCTGTATGCATGCTGCTGATGCTGTACTATCGGGTGGCGTGCGTCGTTCAGCAACTATCTGTTTGTTCTCTCCTGAAGATGATGAGATGATGAATGCAAAAACTGGTAACTGGTTTATGGATAACGCTCAACGCGGTCGTTCGAACAATTCAGCAGTTATCGTACGTGATGAAGCAACACCTGAGATGTTTGCAAAAATTATGGAATCAGTTAAGTCGTTTGGCGAACCAGGATTCTACTTTACAACATCAAAAGAGCATACAACTAACCCTTGTGTTGAAATTGGTATGTTCCCGCAATATGAAGGTGAAACAGGTTGGCAAGGTTGTAACCTGACTGAAATTAACGGTGGTATGTGTAACACAGAAGAAGACTTCTATAAAGCATGTCGTGCAGGTGCTATTCTTGGCACAATGCAAGCAGGTTATACAGACTTCAAATTTTTATCAGACACATCTAAGAAAATCTTTGATCGTGAAGCATTGCTTGGCGTATCAATTACAGGTTGGATGAATAATCCGGATATCCTTTTCGATACTAAAATTCTGAAAAAAGGGGCAAACATTGTTAAGAAAGTCAATAAAGAGATTGCTGCCATTATCGGCATTAATCCTGCTGCTCGTACTACTTGTGTTAAACCGAGTGGAAATGCATCCGTATTGCTCCAAACTGCTTCAGGAATCCATGCTGAACATTCGTCAATGTACATCCGTAACATTCAGATGAATAAAGAATCTGAAATTACAAATGCAATCATCAAAGCAAATCCGCATATGGTTGAAGAATCTGTATGGTCTGCTAATGGTACAGATGTTGTGATTTCATTTCCTATTGTTCCAAACAGAGGTTCTATGTTCAAGGATGAATTGCTTGGCGTGAAACATCTTGAACTCGTAAAGAAAGCACAAAAGAACTGGGTCGTTGAAGGCACAAACGAAGAACTATGTGCGGATGAAGGTATCCGTCACAATGTATCAAACACAATTATCGTTGATGACTGGGATGATGTAGAAAAGTATGTTTACGAGAATCGTTACTCGTTCTCAGGTATTTCATTCCTCGCACCAACAGGTGATAAAGACTACAACCAAGCACCAAATACTCAGGTCATTGATTCTGAGACTATGGTTGCAAAATATCAAGACGGTGCAGTATTTGCCTCTGGTATGGTTGTTGATGCAATGAAGTGTTTCGACAATTTATGGAATGCTTGCTCAACAGCGCAAGGTATGGGTGAAGATTTATCACTCGAGTCTAGCACAAACAGTGCAAAGAAAGACTGGGTTCGTAGATTCGAACGGTTTGCTGAAAACTATCTTGATGGTGATATGAAGAAAACTGAATATTGCCTGAAAGACGCATATTTACTACATAAGTGGAATAAGATTCAAAAGAACTTATCACCAATCAATTGGAAAACAGATCTAACTGAGAAAGTTTTCACTGACGTTGATACTCTTGGTGCAGCAGCATGTGCTGGTGGTGCTTGTGATATCGATTTCTAGTATTCCGTCACCTTGTGTAAAGGTATGTAAAATAGAGGACGACCACTGTGAAGGTTGTGGTCGTTCCTCTGACGAAATAAAAGAATGGTTTTATTGCGATGATTCTAGGAAAGAGGAGATATTAGAGCAAAGTGGAAAACGAATACCGAATAGAGTGCGAATCGACAACGATTGTACTGGTTGATAGATGTACTGTAGATTAAACAGCAACGGCATGACTATCAACCCTGACGGTAATATATCCGTTTGTTGCTCTAACAATGGAAATTGGGACATAGGACATATATCTGAAATAGATGATCTCAATAAGCATTGGAAAAATCATCCTGACATGATTAAACTCAGAAATGATGATCCTCAGAAAATGATGGAAGCATGCGGAAGTTGTTTAAGAAAAACTGAAACTTTTCAAACTCGTTGGCATTTGGTGAATGAGGAACCTCGTTACCTGAAAATTAGAAATGACAATGAAATCAGATATCTAGAATTCACGACTTCTAATATATGTAATCAAACTTGCGCTTCTTGCTCAAGTTATTTCAGTTCAAAGTGGAGGCACCTCGAAGAAGAATTAATTGATTTAGGATTTTTGCAAAATGCTAAATCAAAAAATGACATAGGGTTTAATTCTTACAATCATCCAATATCAAGAATAGAAGATAAAGATATCTCTAAGATAATGAAACTGCTGCCCCAACTTGATAAGATAGATATTAAGGGTGGTGAACCGTTCGCTGATAAAAATAACTTCTTTATCTTAGATGAGTTGTTGAAAACTAATCCTAATTGCGTAATAAGTATCTCAACCAACTTTTCTAGCGTTCCGCAAAAACATATAGATCTATTTAAAAAGTCTAGTGCAAAACCTACGATTAATGTTTCGATGGATGGGGTTTATGAAGTGTATGAATACATTAGATCAACCCCTTTCCAAAAGACTGTAGACAATATCAAATATTGGTACAAAGAAACTGGACATCAAGTCAATGTACAAACTTTTTATTCAATGTATAATATGCTAAACTTAAAAGAAGTTTTAGAGTTCTTTAGTAATAATTTGCGCGAAGAAGTAAAATTTGTGGTATTTCATAAATGGATTAATTCTCCATTTTACATATCTCCACAAAGGGTATTATTTCAAAGGGAATTAGATGAACTGAAAGAGATAGTCATGAGTCCAAATATTACGAAATATTTCTCTGAAAGTGAAGGCAAATTTGTAAATCGCAATCTTTACAATTTTACAAAAATCGGTAATTATGAAAGCACTATAAAATGGAGAAAAGAATTCGTTCAATACACTAAATGGTTGAACTTAACAAGAGGGATTGATATATATGAACATATCCCTCTGCTGAAGGGAATAAAATAGATGAACCAAGAGTATCGCTTAGAGTGCGAAGAATGCGATTCTGTCACAGTGGTGCTAGTTGATAACGGATGCGAACCCATATATTGTTCATGTTGTGGGGAAGAAGCAACAGTAGAAAACATAACAGAAGAATAAAATGACAAAACCAAACGAAAATTTTAATTTGTCTGTAAAAGAATTGCAGTTAATTGAGATGTCTCTCATCGCATATAGTACCACTCAAGGCAATAGGCAAAAAGAAATACAAGAATTGCTTGCTAAGTTTTACCACCAAAAAGTTTGGTATAGACCAAAAACCAAAACATATGTTAGCGGTTGACTATATAGGTGTATGTGGACATATGAAAATGAAAAATTTGATGACACCCCAGAAGAATATCAAGGATTCGTATATGTCATCACAGAACTGGATACAGAGAAAAAATATATCGGTAAAAAGAACTTCTGGCGTCCAAAGACATTACCTAAAAATTCAAAAAGAAATAGACGAGTACGAACGAGAGTCGAGTCTGACTGGAGAGAGTATTTCGGATCTAATAAAGAGATACAAACTCTCCTTGAATCCAAGGGGCAAGATAATTATCGGCGAGAAATATTAAGACTATGTCGCACTAAAGGTGAAATGTCTTATTACGAAGCAAAGTTGCAGTTCGATAATGACGTCCTCCTGAGCGACGAATATTACAACGAATTTATAGGTTGTAAGATACACTCCAAACATATCAAGAAATAACTAACAATTTTTTCTTTACTTCTTGTAAGAATTATGATATAATTATCGTACACTTAAAGGAGTGAGAATATAATGCAAAAATACTATAGGGTTACTAACCTTTCATTATCCCCGTATATGGAAAATGGGGTTTACACTGAATATCAATTTTTGAACGACCCAAACTTTCATCTTTGGGATGGGATAGAATATAAAGAAATAACCAAAGAAGAATATAAAATGGAATCTCATAAAGTTATAGAATGGGAAAATAAAATAGCAAGGGAAATGACAAGGGAACTCGCTAAATGATATTGGTAGATTTCAGCGGTCTAGCGATCGCAACCATTGTAGTGAATAAAGTAGATGACGAAGACTTACTCAGGCACATGATCCTGAATAGTTTGCGTATGTACAGAAATTCTTATAAAGATAAATTTGGAGAACTCGTGTTATGTTGCGATGGCAAAAACAATTGGCGTCGTGGTTACTATCCTCAATATAAAGCAAACCGCAAGAAAAAACGTGAACAAGATACATTCGATTGGGCGAAGGCATTTGAGATCCTAACGAATGTTCGTGAAGAGATTCAAGAGAACTTTCCCTATAAAGTGGTTCAGGTTGACGAATGTGAGGCAGATGATATTATCGGCACACTATGCGAAAACACTCAAGAGTTTGGTCAATATGAAGATGTGATGATCATATCTGCAGACAAAGACTTTTTACAGTTGCAGCGTTTTCCTAATGTGAGACAGTATTCTCCTCTCTTAAAGAAAGAATACAAAGAAGAAACTCCGCTTGTTAGTTTGATGGAAAAGATCATGAAAGGCGACGCTGGTGACGGTGTTCCTAACATATTATCAGACGACGATGTGTTTGTGGAAGGTCGTAGACAAATTCCGCTAAGTAAGAAAAAGAAAGAAGCAATCAAAGAAGATCTAGCAGAAGGTGAATTACTGTATGCTGCATCTTGGTATCGTAATTATCAACGAAATGAGACTTTAATCGACCTGAGTAAAACCCCTCAGAGATTAAAAGATCAAATATTAGATGTGTTTAATTCACAAGATCCTTGGCACAATAAGGGTTTAGTGTTTCCATATCTTATAAATAAAAATATGAAAATGTTGATTGAATCAGTAGAGGAATTTATAAACTGATGGCAAAATATGTTTATGAAGTTTTAGAAGAAGCATCTAAAGCAAAGAAGAAAGAGGATAAAATCAATGTCCTCAAACAAAACGAATCATGGGCACTTAAAGATATTCTTCGAGGGTCTATTGATGAAAACATCAAATGGAATATGCCTCCTGGAGAACCACCCTATACACCAGCAGAAGCACACAATCACCCAGCAAATTTGCTGAGGGAGAATGTGAAATTCTCATACTTTGCTGTGGGCGGTAAAGGTAAGGATCTTCCAAAATTTAAACGAGAAAGACTGTTTATCGGACTGTTAGAGGGTGTTCATCCTAAGGATGCCGAACTTGTCTTAGATATGATAAACAAAAAAGCACCTAAAGGAGTCACGCGAAAACTTGTTGATGAAACCTTCCCAGGATTATTATCAGATAACAAATAGTCTAACTCACATCTTAACAACTTCAACACAAATCAAAGTGTGCGCCAATTGCGTACGCTTTTTTTTATTAGGAACAGAAATGACATACAATCAAATCGAACGCTTAAAAAAAGACACTGAAGAACTTAGCATCTATGCAAAAAAACTCTTTAAGAAGGGGGATACACCCAGAGCGGAAAAGATTTTAAAAAAACGAGAGTTCATACTTCGAACGATAGAGATGTCAGCATAAATTTTCACAAAAAACAAAGATAATCCTTTACGAACGCTTGACACTGTGATATAATTACATTGTAATTGTTGAGGCAGTGGAGTATCCATATTATGAACATATTTTTCTTGAATGAGTGTCCTGAAGTATCTGCACAAATGATGTGCGACAAACACGTTCCTAAAATGATCGTGGAGAGTGGTCAGATGCTCTCTACGGTGCATCGTATGCTCGATGGTAAACTAACTAAGAAACCATCAGTTTCTGGTAAAACCATGATTCGATACTGGGATTTATACGAGGGGCAAGATGACCTCGAAGCAGAGTTGCTATTCTATAAGGCAGTTCATACAGGACACCCTTGTGTAGTTTGGACTATGCAAAGTGCAGATAACTATAGATGGCACTGGAACCATATGAAAGCACTTTGCGATGAATATACATATAGATTTAGTACAGAGAAAGAACCATACAAAACTACAAAGACTCAGAGAGAATTGCTTTGGCCACTTCAGGGAATACCGAGAAACATCCCTAATATCGGATTGACCCAGTTTCCAACAGCGATGAAAAAGTTTCCTGATTGTATTGTAGAGAATGATCCGATTAAGTCGTATCAAAATTATTATCACGCAGCGAAACCTTTTGCAAAATGGGAAAAAGGTCGTCCTGCTCCAACTTGGTGGAAAGGATATCAAGGTGCCAGTTTACACGCTTAAACGTATTTCTACAGATGAAGAATGGGATGTTAATGTTCCATTTGATGATCTTGCTAGAATGTTAGAAGATGATGATATTATCAAAGTTTTGTCTACTCCAGGATTTAGTACAGATGGTGGAAGAGGAACTTTATCACGTGCAGGTTCTGATTGGAGACAGCATTTAGATAGAATTAAAAAGGGTGCAGGTAGAAATAACACAATAAAATCATGAGGCGTGGGAAGAAAAAAAGCAAATCCGAATATATAAAAATTCGGATTGTGCAACTAAGAGAAGACATCGATAAAGCAAGTGATCCTATGGATAGAAAATGGTATTGGAGATTGATCCAAGAACTAAAGTGGGTAGAAGAACATGACTAATAAATCAAAAGCAATTTACGAAGATCTTTTTGAATTTGAACCACAAACTAAAAATCAAGAACTTGCATATAAAGCATGGGACGATGGTGATAATCTAGTTCTTGCTGGATCAGCAGGTACAGGTAAAACGTTTGTTGCAATGTACCTTGCACTCGAGAGCATTTTAGATAAAGTTCACCCCGAATACGATAAGGTCATTATTGTTCGTTCAGTAGTCCCTACAAGAGATATGGGATACCTGCCTGGAACAGTAGAAGAAAAGAAAGAAGTTTTCGAAACACCTTATAAAGCAATTTGCCAGCAATTATTTGGCGAAAATGCGGCATATAATAAACTGATAAATAGTCATCAGTTGGAGTTTACAACCACTTCTTTTATCAGAGGGTTGACTATCGATAATGCAATTATCATCGTTGATGAAATGCAAAACTTAAACTTCCATGAACTTGATTCTGTTATCACACGAGTTGGAGAAAATTGCAGAATCATACTGAGCGGAGACTACCACCAATCTGATTTCAAAGATGAATCAGAACGTGGTGGAATTCAAAGATTCTTACGGATCATAGAACAACTGAAGAATTTCAGTGTGATCACATACGGTTGGCAAGATATCGTAAGATCAGATTTCCTTCGTGATTATATCATGACAAAGGAAATGTTAGGAATGAAATGATGTTTAAAAAACTTTTGAAAGAACTTATCAAAGATAAAATATTCTTAGCAGCATTATTTATCTTTATATCATCCACATACATTGCTGTGTACGCTCAAGAAAGAACAACAAACTTTTATGGCAAACCAGTTATGTGCACACCGCTAGAACAAGCGATGGGAATGTGGGCACAAATTAAAAAAGATGATATGAAACCACTATTAGGATTTCGTGGTAATTCATTCTTAGATGATGGAAGAAAATTTGATGTAGATTATTTTATTCTATATGATGCAGACGAACAGCAAATTGTAGTTGTTGAACGCCAAGATAATGGATTTCAATGCCTTATTGCTGGCGGCACAGGAAACGTTACATTTGATCCAGAAAAGTTAAATGATTTGATTGGTTGGGATGATATTCCATGAAATGGTTTATTCTCGTAATTATGTTCAATGCCCCGACAACAGTCGGCACTGACATATTCGCATTTACGACTTATCCCTTTCCGGACGAGTGGTCATGTAGAGGTTTTCTAAATAAGAATAAACAACTGGCAATAAACCTTGCCTCACAAGAATATGATGGCAGACCAGTAAAAAGTGTGGTTTGCGTTGATGAAGTACAATTGTTGGAAGTGATAAACGATGGTGAAGAAGTTTGAACATGAAAAGATTGATCTTGGATATGATGATTTGGTTGCGAATACAGGCAAGAGTGGTCGCTTATATACTGCTCCTGATGGTCATAAGTATCCTAGCGTTACAACAGTTTTAAGTATTATCAATGAAGATTCTATCAGGAAATGGCGAGAGAGAGTCGGGGATGATGTTGCTAATCAAGTTGGTCATCGCGCATCTAATCGTGGGACTGCTGTACATTCCATTGTTGAAAAGTATTTACTGAACGAGGACACAACAGACTTTCTCCCTCATATCAGACAAAGTTTGAAAAATCTTGCACCGATCTTAGATGAAGGGATTGGTCGTATCTTTGGTCTTGAAGTTGCTTTATATTCAAAACATCTAGGACTTGCTGGACGTTGTGATTGTGTAGCAGAATGGAATGGTGTACCATCTATTATAGATTTCAAGACCTCAAGATGGCCAAAGACTAAAGATAAAATTTCAAATTATTTTGCTCAGGCATCTGCATACGCAATCATGTATGAAGAACGAACAGGTATGCCCATTCCAAACACAGTTATCGTTATGGATGTTGACAATGAGCGACCTTGCGTATTTACTGAGCATAGAGATAATTACACAAAACTTTTGACAGATACCATCCAAGAATACAATCGAAGAAAAATGTTTCATTCGTGAAGAAAATCCTTTACTTCTTGTAAGATATGTGATATAATCATTGTATAATAGAGATGAGGAGTTTTATATGATTTATTTGGATATGGATGGCGTGATTGCCGATTTTTTCAGTGAAGTCGCTAGACGTTTTGATGTTACGCATTGGAAGTCTATTCAAGATAAAGAAGTAAGGTTTGCTGAACTAGCAAACACTGATTTCTTTGACACACTTCCCTGTTTCTTCGATGATGATAAATCTAACCGTTCTTCTAAAATCGTTACCTATGTCAAAATGGCAGCATGGGAAAATGATATCAAGTGGGGTATCTGTTCTTCTCCGATGAGGGGTGATACGATGAACTCCGCTTGGCATAAAAGAAACTGGTTGATTCGAATGGGTTTCATGCCTGAGGTTGAGGATTGTATCTTCACATCTAATAAGCATAAATATGCTTTCTCAAAGATGGACTCACGTCCTAACATCCTTATTGACGATAAACCTGAAAACATCATGCGTTTCAATAATGCAGGTGGCATCGGTATTCGCTTTCAAGCGGATCAAGATGATTTAGAATATCTGTTCAGTGAGATACGACAAGCACTTGAAAAAAGGAAATACTGAATGTCAACATCTTTTATGGAAAATTTAAGACATCGCGAGTTGTTCGAAGAGTTGACTCGAGGATTTCAGATGGATAAAGGATCCTGTATAGATACTGTAGATTGGTTTATTGAAAACGGTCACAGATCGAATTCACTTCGTAATGGTTTTTCAGATGCGATGGAAGTCGCAATAAAGATAAAGGATTACGCAAATGAATGCGCAGAAGCAACTAGAACCTGGATCGAAGTATGATCATTTCGATAAAGATGGCGATGGCGTCATTACTGATGAAGAGTTTGCATTAGAAAGAGAAATGATGCGTGCTGATAATGAAGATAAGAAAGAAGATCAAATCCGTCGTATGGCGTGGTTTGCTTTATGGGGATTATTAGTATATCCCGTCGGCATCGTCGTTGCTGATATTATCGGATATGATACCACAGGACAATTATTGGCAGATATTGCACCAACATATTTTGTTGCAATCTCAGCATTAGTTGGTGCTTTCTTTGGTGCACAAGCATACCAAAAGTCAAGGACAAACCCAAAAAAGTAAACGATGTGAAATGAAAAGATTGATATATCAGGTGTACACTGGTGCACCTTCTAAATTGTATGATTGGTGTACAGATTCCGTGATGAAATATTGTGAACGTCACGGAATCGACCACCGAATTCAAAAACACCCTATCATGAAAATCAAACCTGATGTCTTCGTGACTAATCGAAGCAAAGAGTCTTATGAGAAATATGGTGGGTTCCTCCCTATTTACGAAAAAGAAAATGCGTTTGATCATTGGGATACATACGATCAAATCTGTATTGTCGATGCAGACATTTGGATTCGACCAGATGCTCCAAACATTTTTGAAGAACTGAATGACGATACTGAATTCGCAGGTGTGCTTGAACGTGACCTTCCACTGCTCGATTGGTATAAACAAAAACTTGTAAATTACACTCGGATGCAATACCAACCGCTCAATAAGATTGATTGGCAATTCGGTAAAAGTGGTGGTCGTTTTTATAACATGGGTCTTATGCTCATGGATAAAAAAATAGTGAAATATCTTCGTGGGGATAGCGGTAAAGAATTTATTCAGCGTGCTGAGTTTAAAGACTTTGTTGATGGACAGGGAGCATGGAAGTGGTCGACTGATCAAACTTTGTTGAACTATTGGGTTCGAAAAGAGAATATGGTTGAGCAACCACTCTCATGGAAATATAATACATTGTACACTGCTATAGATAATAAGAATTTAAAGGACGCATATTTTGTGCACTTTTTCTTGAAAGACAAACTTCCCAATAAAGGTGAGAATGTCGAAGAACTTATGAGGATAGTGGATGTTTAATTTTCAATCACCACCTGGAGATATCGAAAGAAGAGATTATGCGGATGAGAAAAAAGCATGGGAGTTTTCGAAATCTCAACTTGTAAAGACTAGACATGCTCTTGATATTGGTGGGCATATGGGTGCAATGTCTCGTATGTTTGCTGAGCACTTCACACAAGTCTCTACATTTGAACCATCGTTTCATTATTGGACAGAATTAAATACTCGAGATCTTCCTAACGTTCGCGTGTATCCATATGGATTAGGTGATGAAGAAAAAACCGAGACCATGTACATAATGGAAAAAAAGACTGGCGGTTCCACTATTGTCCCTCATAAGGCAAGAGAAAAGTGGATGAAATTAGAAAGCACGAAAACAAGAACGATAGACATCAAGACGCTTGATAGTTTTGAATTCATCAATATCGACTTTATAAAAATCGATGTAGAGAGTTATGAGTATTTTGTTTTGAATGGAGCACTCGAAACTTTAACTAATAACTCTCCAGTGATTATGGTTGAGTTCTTAACGAAATATGAGCATCCAACAAAACCTTCCAAACATTCACACAGACTTCTAGATAGTTTGGGGTATAAACATATCAAAAGATTTGGTTATGATAATATTTACATTAGGAGAACATAATGTCTGAGTTGGGTGATTTATTCAATTTATTTCAAACTGATAAAACATCAAAGCATGGTTATGAAGAAGTTTATGAGAAATCATTTAAAAAACGCAGAGACCAAAAAATTAATATATTAGAAATTGGTGTTTACCAAGGTTCTAGTACGATGGCACTCCATAAGTATTTTCCAAATGCTAACTTATATGGTGCTGATGTTTTTGAACGGTTTACTATGGAAACGATCAAACCTTATAAATTTGATCGTTGCAAGTTTGTTAAAGCAGACTCTACGAGTGAAAACTTTGGTGAAAAAATTAAAGAAGCATTCGGTGAGGATATCAAGTTTGATTACATCATAGATGATGGTAAACACACCCCACTAGCAAATATGCTAACCTTTACACAAGCGAGTCCTTTTTTAGCAGATGGTGGTGAATATTTCATCGAAGATGTCTGGCCACTTCATATCATGTATGGTGATGAACTAGACCATTATTGGTTGCGTGCAAAACCTGAGGTCTATAATTCAGCAGTGAATAATGAATTCTTGACTACTCTTGAGATGTCAGATCTTAAAATCGTAAAGTTTGATCTTCGTAAAAAATCCGGAGAACCTGATTCTTATATTATAAGGTTGAAAAAGTGAAAGCGCAAATTGTTTATGTTAAAGGGCACGAAGGTTCCGAAAAACAAGCAAACGCTGCTTACAAATCAGCGTGGAAGAATGGATTAAAACCTGAACTTGTAGAAGGATTTACAAAAAACACAATTCATGTTCAGCGTAATATAATTCAAGAGAGCAGACTCCATAATTTTAAAAAAGAAAATGCTAATAGGTTTTTAACAAAATGTGCATGCGCTCATAACCATATCAAATTTTGGGAAAGGGTCGTCAAACAAAACGAAACAATGATATTTCTCGAACATGATGCAGTAGTCACTATGCCATGGGCAGACTATGAGTTCGATGAATATCTTATTTTAAACGGTGAGTTTGTATTTCGACCACCAAATAAACTTGCTCTTCAACAATACAAAAATTTTGAATGGTCTGGGTTTGGAGTCACGGATCTTCCTGACGATTATCCTTTAAAATATTACAGGGAAAATTCTTGGAAAGATTCTGATATGGCACCAGGAACAGGTGCTTATGCATTAACACCGAAGGGAGCAAAGAGGTTGCTTTCCGCTGTAGATGTATATGGTTTCGATCAAAGTGACTTTATGATTAACTCATACAATGTTAATATTCAAGTCGTACTCCCATCACCTGTTAAATTCGCTGAAGTTAATCTTAGCACGTCATACGGAACATGATTACATTAGATGTTTTACAACGCCCAAAACCTTTGGGTGATCAATTAGATGCAGTTTTTCTTGGATGCATGATAAGTGTCATCAACAGAGAACCTGTTAATATCTACTCTCCAGATTCTCCTCTACTAGATTATTTTAAGAATTTTATCGGTTGGGGTTATGTTCATGTAAATCGACCCATCAGTGGCACAGTTATAGAATACAGTAACACTAAAGATCAAAAATTTTATAGCGATTGCTCAAAACAATTTGAAAAGATTCCACCTGCATTAAATATTCCAAAAACAAAAATACCATTGCCTGAGAAATATATCACCACGCAATGGGACGCAAAACAAAAGTATCGAAAACTTGAACCGCATCGTATCGGTAAAATCCAGCATTACTATCAGGATCTTGGATATGAATTAATTGATGTCGGAAACGGAAAAATGCCTTTGGATGATACTATAGCAATAATGGCAGGTGCTGATTATCATATTGGCGCAGACTCGGGCATGATGCATATTGCTAAGTTTTTGATGTCAATAGAAAAGATTCATGTTTACATTAACATCAGAAACAGGTATAATGATGTCAGATTTCCGGATGACTGGAACGTTGCTTTTATGGCAAGGGAAATATTCCGGAGAGGTGCAAAAATGAATTATTGTGAAACTCCATCACAAGGTGAAATAGAATATTTTGCGAGGACAGAGTTGTGGGATTAGGTGATGATGTTATATTTCTAGGAAAAGCAGAGGAAATATACAAAGAGACTGGAAAAAAGATTACACCTCTATATGGTTCTGGGTGGAGTCCTTTATATAAAAACGTTGAGTTCCTAGTTAAAGATGGCGGATTAACAGTCAATGCGCGAGACACCTCCCGCAATTCTGACCGTCATGTAGATTATTATGTTAAAGGAAAAGAGAAAACCATATTAGGTGAAAAAATGGTATGGAATGATTTCAAACCAACACCATTTAGAATCAGGTTAAGTAAAGAAGAAAAGTCGTGGGCAAAAAATGCCATGAGAGAACTTAGAATCCCAGAGAGTTTTTTCTTGATAAATCCCGATTACAAATCTACATTTTTTTCAGAGAATAAAAACTGGGGATTTAAAAAGTGGCAAGAACTTACTGATAAACTTTCAAAGCATATTCCAATTGTGAGAATTCACCCTGGAAATAATTATAGAGAACCTGATCTAAAAAATGCGCTGAACACTCAAATCACTGATATCCGAAGATCAGTTTCTGTTATGGCGCATGCGAAGGGTGGTGCGTCTTATGATGGATTGCTTATGCATATCTTTGCTGGTTTTGAGATACCAATGACAGTGATTCAGGGTGGGTTAATTATGCCTCGTCAAATGTCTTATGATATCCATAAACACATAGGATATGATCACCCTCAAACACCATGCGGAGCAACATACAGTTGCCCACATTGCCTCGAAGCAAACGAATACATAAGTGTTGATATGGTGTATGAAAAGTGTTTGGAGATGCTAAAATGAAAACGTTGGTTGTACAGGTTCAAGTGGGGAACACTGCTGCATATGTTTACGACAGCATTCCTGATGCAAAAGAAAGTGCAAAATTGTTTCGTGATATTTGTATCCCTAGTGTTAAACGTTATGCAGAAAAACACGATTACGATTACAAAATGATTACCGAGTATCCTGAAGATTTTGACATCACATATTTCAATAGAAATACAAAGTCAAAAGATCATGATTATTCGGGTGGTGGTAAAAACAAATGCTCAACTTTGATTCGATATTTAAATATGGGGATAGAAGGGTATGACAGGATTGTTTCTTTAGATTGTGATGTTTGGATACCTGATCACGCTTCACCAGTTCCTGAGGTCAAAGGTCACGCTGGTTGTGTTGATCTAGGGAAACCATGGGCAGAGTTTAGAAGTAAATATAAACTTCCCCATGATAAATTTATCAACGGTGGAGTTCAAATCGTTGATGGACCAACAGGTTCTAAAATATGTAAATTTGTTCAAAAGAAAATTATAAACAGAGACCTACCAATGATTCATACTGATCAAGCATATATGAATGAATGGCGTTCTCTGAATCCTGATAAATCTTTTGTTCTTGATGAGAGTTGGAATTATATGACTGGTGTATATGTGAGAACAGATGATTACTCTAATGTGAATTTTGTCCATTTTGCTGGCGGTAATGGTAGAGGGATATTCCTCGATCAAGTGAAAAGAGGAGTGGTGAAATGAAAGCATTTGCTATCGTAGTTAAAGGTGTAGAAACATCCGAAACAGGTTTTAAAAATTTAGAGAGATCTTCTAAGAAAGTCAAGAACGATTTTAAAGTAGAAAGGTTTGAAGCGACAACACCTGAGTTTGCAAACGTATCTTTGGCAGGTAATGGTATCAAGTGGACATATCCTTGGGAAGGTGAGAAAATTGATATTGCTTCGGGGATGACTTTGAAATCATACCCAACAGCGTATAAAGAACGTCGTATTGCTTGTTTCATGAGTCACTTTAGATTGTGGCATGAATGTATCAAACGTGATGAACCCATTCTTGTACTCGAACATGATTCTTTGTTCTTACAGAAATTAAATTATGATTATATCCTTGAATCTAAATTCGACATCATTGGTATCAATAACCCCTTAATGGCGACACGTAAAGCAAAACTGTTTCACGATATGATAAAAGAACACCCTCAAGAGATTCAGCAGGTTCCGGATATTGATGAGTTCAATGTTCCGCAAGGTCTTGCTGGAAACAGTGCCTATATAATAAAACCTGATGGAGCAAAAAATGTTCTTGATGCGGCAAAACGATTTGGCGGATGGCCAAATGATGCACTAATGTGTAAACAAATTATTCCTAAAATGGGAGTCACTCGAACCTTTTACACTAAGGTTCAAGGATTACCGTCTACGACGACAGGATAAGATATGAATTATGAAGCATATGTGATTGCTATTGAAGATCACGAACAGTCTCAAAATGCAGCAAATAAATGCATCAGATCCGCAAAGAGGTGGGGAGAGATTGATGTACAAAAATTTAAAGCAGTGACACCAGCAGATCGCCCAAGGGAAATGATGATGGGTATGAACATGAACATTGACATGTTTGAAGAGAAATACTCAAGACTCTACAATGTTTTAGCAGCGTTTATGTCGCATTATAAAATTTGGGAGATGTGTGCATTTTCAGGAATACCAACAGTTGTGTTTGAACATGATGCTATTGTCACTGGTAAGATTCCTATTGATGTAAATTTCATGAAAGTGATGACTTTCTCAAGACCTTCGTATGGTGGGTTTGAGATACCAAACTTCATAGGTGTCGGAAACTTATCACAAAAAGAATATTTCGGTGGTGCCCATGGATACATAATCAAACCAGAGGGTGCATTTGCATTAATGGAAACCGCGAGAGAACGAGCAAGACCTACTGATCTATTTTTAAATAGACATTACTTCCCGTGGATTCAAGAATATTCTCCATGGGTTTGTGAGGCAAGAGACACATTCAGTACAATACAAAACACTGAGGGATGTGTTGCAAAACATAATTACAATAATGAATATGAGATTTTAAATGCTTAAAGTAAATGATGTTGTTACAATTCAATTAATTAATGGTGCTGAGATAATCGGTAAATTTCA
>Ga0181409_1000019_pt1 | contig 49778 bp, 99 predicted proteins | sample 32SPOviralmetaG_FD_130138 | JGI IMG/M metagenome (GOLD analysis project Ga0181409, IMG submission 130138) | Marine viral communities from the oligotrophic San Pedro Time Series (SPOT) site, San Pedro Channel, CA, USA - 32 SPOT_SRF_2012-05-30 | ecosystem: Environmental > Aquatic > Marine > Strait... | reverse complement strand
CTACCATTATGGACACTCAGGATGATGTTGAAGATATAAAATCTCAATTAGAAAAAATTGATGAGAGATTATATGAGCTTCAAAAAAGAAAATAATATGAAAAATTTATTCTTATTCTTCCTTTTAATTTTTAGTTTTAACTTACAAGCTCAAGATTGGGTTGGTGATAGTGATTATAAAAAGAAAATCCATGAAAAATCTCCATTTGGGGATGATGAAAGTTCAATTGTAATAATTGAATTTTGGGCTAAATTTAATAGTGTTAACTCTTTTAAAGAATTTAATAAATTAAAAAACGTTACTCATTATTATAGATGTAATTTAGCCTCTAACCCAGAATTAAAGAAAAAATATAAAATAAGAATGGCTCCTACTATATTAATTTTTAAAGATGGCATATTAGAAGAATCTTTTAGAGCAGGATTAGATTTAGAATGTCCTGTTAGTCTAAAAGAATTACAAGAAACAATTAAAGAAACTCGATTATCTAATCAATTCTAATATTTATTAACATGCTATTAAAAGTAGGATCAAAAGGTAAAGAAGTAAAAGAACTCCAAGAATTCTTAGAAATTGGAGCTGATGGTATTTTCGGTAAAGGAACCGAATCATCTGTTAAAAAATGGCAATCTGAAAATGGTTTAGTAGCTGATGGTATTGTAGGCCCTGCAACATGGGACGCTATGGGATTAGCTACAACTGATTCCGCAGAACAAATTTACACTACAGAAAATGGATTAGTTATTGAAAAATATTTTTTACCTAAAGGTGAATATAAAAATGGACCTACAAATAAAGAATATGTTTTCCTACATCATACAGCAGGTTGGCATAACCCATTTAGAACAATTGATCATTGGGGTAGAGATAGTAGAGGTGCAGTAGCAACCGAATTCGTATTAGGTGGCCAATCAGTGAAAGGAAATGATTTTAAGTATGATGGAAAAATGGTTCAAGCATTTCCCGAAGGTGCTTATGGTTGGCATTTAGGAAAAAATGGTTCACAACACATGCACACACATTCAGTTGGTATAGAAGTAAATAATTTTGGGTATATTGTAAATGGTAAAACATATGCAGGCACTAGAGTAGAAGAATCTCAAATAGTTACTTTAAAAGAATCATTTAGAGGCCATAAAACATGGCACAAATACTCAGATAAACAAATTGAAGCTATTAGATTATGGTTACTATGGATAGCTGAAAGAGATAATATTGATGTTAGAGAAGGCCTCCCGTCTCTAATTAAAGAAAAGGGAGCTAAAGCTTTTGATTTTAACCCTGACGCTTATTATGGAAAAGTAAAAGGTACTTGGACACATACTAACACCAGAAAAGATAAATTTGATATGTTCCCCCAAGAGGAATTATTAGAAATGTTAATAACTTTATAAACAATGCAAACTAAAATTACAATAGTGGGAATAGCATCATTTTGCACTTATATGTGTACATACCTTTTTAATCTATCTATGGAAAACATGGAACAATATTTAGCTGTAGTAGCTGTACTATGGTTAGATGGGATTTTTGGTATTTGGGCGGGGATAAAAAGAGAAGGATTTAAAACTTATAAAGCACTTAAAATAACAAGAAGTACGTTTGTATGGTTAGCCATATTAACAGTAATTTTAATGGTAGAAAAAGGATTTACAGGAACAGCTTGGTTATCTGAAGTAGTTATTGTACCATTTATGATACTACAGTTGATAAGTGCCCTAAAAAATGCATCTATGGCTGGTCTAATTAAAGTGGAAGAATTAAATAAAATATTAGATCGTATAGATAAGCATAAGGGTTTTAGAAACTAAAACTTAAAATTATGCTTAGAAAAATTCAAGAAAGAATATTTCCCTTTATTATAGCACTTTCAGCTTTATCTGTTAGTGCTTCTGCTGCTTTTTATTCAGTAAGTGGTCTTAGTAAATTGTTTGCAGGTGCTGCCTTTGCAGTTATAGTAATGGCTGCATCATTAGAAATAGCTAAATTGGTTATAGCTTCATTACTATACCAATATAGAAAATCATTACCATTTTTACTTAAAACTTATTTATCAATAGCTTGTTTTGTATTAATACTAATTACTAGTATGGGTATTTATGGTTTCCTATCTGCTGCTTACCAAGAAACATCAGCTAAAGCAGGAAGTGTAGATGCTCAAATTGCATTAATAGAAACTAAACGGGATAATGTTAGGGAACAGTTAACGGTATATAATGCGGAAAAAAGCACCATTAACGGAGCCATATCTGATTTACGAGCCGGTTTATCTAACAATAAAATCCAATATACAAACGCTGAAGGTGTAGTAATAACTACAACATCTTCATCTACTCGTAAATCTTTAGAAAAACAATTAGATCAAGCTATTAATCGTCAAACCCAAATTAATTCTAAAGTAGATACTTTAAATCAAAGATTATTTGATTATGAAACTGAAATAGTAGAAGTATCAACTGGAAATGATATAGCAGGGGAATTAGGACCACTTAAATATCTATCAGGATTAACTGGAATCCCTATGGATCAAATTATTAATTATCTTTTGTTAACTATTATATTTGTGTTTGATCCTTTAGCTATTGCTCTTGTAATTGCTGCTAACTTTGCTTTTGCAAAATTACGCCCTAAAACAAGAGAAAATTTATATGGAGAAAAAGTACCTGTAGAAGAAGATGATGATGGTTATTGGACTGAGGAAGAGATAGCAGATTTTAAGAACCAATTTGATTCAGAAAATGAGTTAGGTTCATCATTTGAAGATGAATTAGCAAATGAAGAATTTGAAGATGAAGAGGTTGATGAAGAGGTTGATGAAGAAGGATTACCTAAGGGATATGCATTTGATGATCAAAGAAAAGCAGAAGATAAATTACTAAATACAAACTCAACCTCAGCTTGGAGAAAAAATAAAATTCTTAAAGAAAGAGAAAAAAGAGGAGATGATGATTTAACTATTCGTTATTAAAAACTTCCACAAAAATATTTGGTTTCCCCAAAGAGCGTTCGTATATTTACACTGTAAATGATGATAAAACAAATAAAGGTTATGACAGAACAAGATCAATATGATGCTCTTCAAGAGTACAATTATTTCGAAATGTTGGTAAATACCAAAGAGTATATTACTAAAGATGAATATGAATTCATTATTGCTTATGACCCAACTGAAAAATTTAATTTCAGTTATGTTGGTGATTATAGTAAAATGGGTGATTATTTAAATTTTAACGTTTACAGTGAACATGATCATGATAAACGTCAACTTGAAATGGAAAGAGGATAATGAAAAAAGTTTTATACTTACACGGATTAGAAAGTGGGCAGGGTGGTCCAAAAGTTGATTACCTAGCAGATAAATGTTATGTTCATGCCCCTGAAATGGATTACACCCGAAAAGATATTTTTCCATATTTAGTTCAAATTATGGAAGATTTTGATCCTGATTTAATTATTGGTTCTAGTATGGGTGGTTATGCTGCTTATATGTTAAGTGGATTTTATGGCACGCCTATTATAGCATTCAACCCAGCTCTTCATAGTAGAAAATTTAATCCTAAATTCCCAAATAAAGTTCAAACTTATTATCCTGGTAAAGCTAAAATAATTTTAGGAGAAGAAGATACAGTTATTGATCCTAAACAAACATTAAGATTTATAGCTGACCATATTGGTAATGGTTTTCCTAAAATAGATATAGATAAAGTAGATGGGATGGGACATCGAGTGCCTCTTGACATATTTATAAATAAAATAAAATATGAGCTTTAATTTACATAAATGGTTTAGAGATAGTTATTTAAATGAAAACGAAGGATTTGAAAAAGGTTCTTGGGAATACCTTACAGATAAAGAAAAATCAGAGTTTTCAGATGAAATATTTACTTTAATAGATAATGCTTATGCTTCCCTGGGTGGTAATCCAAATTATCAATCTCCATCAGATGTAGAGGGTAGTGAAAGAGATGCTAATTATTTAGTTATTGATTTTGATGATGATGATGATTTAGATGTTGTTATAGTTGATAAATCAAAACCATCAGGAACAAAAGCAGCAGCTATGGGTCATGATGGATCTAAAGCATCAAGGTCATTAGCAGTTAATTTTGCAGCTATAATGCTAAAAAAGAAAGGACATTACATTGAAGTTTCAGGTAAATTAAAAGATATTCTTATAGCTAAAGGTGTTCCTGTAGTAACAGATGAAGAAACTATTCAACGAGTAATGAAAGGTAAAAATATCGAAATGAATGATGATGGAACTTATCAACGTTATTTAGGTGGAGAAAAACATACAAAAACTATGATGGGAAATCCGTTATAAATTTGGTTCCCTGAAATAGGGTTTGTATATTCACGGTGTTCGAATGGTTCGGGCAGTTAAAAAAATAAAGGTTATGGTATTAAGAGAATTAAAAGAGTATTGTGAAGATTGTTGTGAAAAATTTCCTCCATTTAAAGACCAAATTGTTCAATTCTATAAGTTAGCTGTAATGGAAGTTGATGTTTTTGGTGAAAGTGAAGATCACGAGTGTGAGCTAGCAGTAGGTTGTATTAACGATTTAATTAATGGTTTAAAATAAAGGTTATGAATTTGAAAAAACATTTTGAAACAGCAACAGAAAAATTTGAATTTACCGTTGATCTAGGTGGATGGAAAAAGAAAAAAGTATTTAATTTTCATCCAAAAAACCCTGAAGAAGATTATTCAGATGGTACGGTAAGAGAATTAAGTATGTTTGGTGATAGTATGAATGTTCATTCGATTACTAAAGGTGGAATAATGTTATATTCATTTGATATTTTAAGTAATAAAATTACTACTAAAATTAAATGGGAAGATGTTGAATTAGGTAATACATTAGATAAATGAAACAAAAAATATTTAATGTAACTAATGAAGATCTTGTCCTTCAAGAAATTTCCAAACTCAGACCATTAAATTATAATAGGTTTATGTGGTGGCGTCGTTTTGATCAAAAGAAAAGACCACTAGATAATAAATCACCTCTTTTAGATAAAATAAAAAATGGTGACCTAGAATTTTCTCATTACTACTGGCAAGCGCAATACACTGAAATGGAAATGAATGAAAAAAGAAATGAGTGTATTGATGATCAGCATTGGATAGAACAAACCCGAGTTGATAAACAACGTCGTAGACGTTTATATGAGGATTTTGAAAAAGATGAAGCTGGAAAATTAGAAACCCTCAGAAAACAATTCCCTAAAGAATTTAGAATGACTAAAGAAGATTATGATGATGAAATTCTTGAATTTGGAGGAACATTATTACAATTGTATCGTCATTGTGAAATAAAATACGGTAAAAAAATAAAAATAACATCAAAAAGAGGGAGACCAAGAAAATATGGCAATTAACGAAGGAATGAGTAACTCCGTAGAGTTACTAGGACATTATGGAAGCGACACAGTACATGCTCAATCAGCTTGGACGTCAACATCACGTGATTTAACCGAAGATAAACTGGCAAGGGTAGATAAGCTACTAAAAATGTTAGCTTCAGAAGGACACCACACCCCATTCGAAAAATCAGGACTACATTTTTTAGTAAATGTAGATCAGGCAACTCATATCCACCTCTTAAAACATAGAGTAGGAGTTTCAATTAATGGAGAATCAGCTCGTTATAAAGAACTTAAAGAAGATAAAATGATGTGGCCCTCAGATTGGAGTGGTATTTGGAAAGATAAATTATTTAGATATGCTGAGGAAGGGAATAAATTATATCATGAAGCACTTGAATATTTTACTCCATTTTTAGGACGTAAACGCGCTAAAGAATCAGCTCGTTTCTTTAAAACATTTAATTCTCAGATCTCTATGGATATTATGTTTAATTGGAGAAGTTTTTACCATTTCCAAAAATTACGTAATAGTCCTGATGCTCAAAAAGAAGTAAGAGAATTAGCTGAAGAAATGCTTAACCAAGTAAAAAACATTGAAGGTAATCCTTTTGAACTTACTATTAAAGCATTTGAATTATGATTGAATTTATAAAACATGCATTAGGAATTTGTGGTGAGCATTGGCACCCAAATATTTTTACTTTTCTTTTAAGTGGACTTGGTCTATCCCCAGCTCTTAGTTATATTTATTACAAATTCAAAAGTTATGATCAAGATAAGTCATGAAACCCCTTATTGTTTACTAGAAGATAGTAGACAATTTAACGATTACGATTATTGTTTACCTCATTTACTTGATGAAGACCCAGGATACAGAGATTATTTTCTTCAATCTAAAAAAGAAGGACGTTATATTATAATGGATAATTCACTTCATGAATTAGGTGAAGCTTATAACCATGAACGTCTTATTCATTGGATCAATGAAATTAAACCTAACGAATTTATTGTGCCTGATGTATGGCAAAATTCAATTGAATCAATTCAAAACGCTGAAATATGGAATTTATACGATTTCCCAAAAGGTGTAGAAAAAGTAGCAGTAGTTCAAGCAACTACACTTCATGAAGCGGCTCAATGTGTTAAAGCTTATAAAAACTTAGGTTACGGTAAGATTTGTTTTTCTTATGGTGCTTCTTATTATAATGATATTTGTACTCACCCTAATAAAGATTTAGGAAAAGCATTAGGTAGATTATTTGTAATATCTACTTTATTAAAAACAGGAGAATTAAAACAAGATGATAGAGTACACTTACTAGGATGTGCTGTTCCTCAAGAATTTGGTTGGTATAAAGGAATTAATTGTATTGAATCCATAGATACATCAAACCCAGTAATGGCTACTTTAGAAGGTACTAGTTATAATTTAGGGGGATTAGATATTAAACCTAAAGCTAATATGAATGATTATTTTTATATGGCTGGAGAAGATATTAATTATGAATTATTGGATTCTAATTTAAGATTATTTAGAGAAATAAACAATTTATAAAATGAAAGCAATATACCAAGATGATTTTTTCCTAATTCCAATCAAAGTAGGTGATACTATAATGACTGGTAAATTTAGAAATAAACCAATAAAAGTAAAAGAAATAGGAATTGATGAATTAGGTCAACCTACAGTCAATGGGAGTCCTATTTTAAAATTTAGAATACCAAAATTAATGTAATATGGCAAAATTAAGAAAAATGGTTACTTACACTGATTACAGATGGGAAGAAACCGAAGATTTAACTCCTGAACAAATTGAAAAATGGAAGTCAGGTGATGAGGATTTACAAGAAGAAGTTTTAGATGAAGTTGAATTTGAATTAGCTCGTGATAAATGTCTTGAGGATTCTGAATACCCAGAACTAATAGAAGAATAATATGCTAAAAAAACAATCAATAAGATCTAATCATAAAATTTATTTAAATAAAAGTGAAAAACCATCTGGAAAAGATGAAATTATAGCTTTAAGTGAAGAATGGTCTGAAACTGAAGAAATTATTTTTAGAAAACTTCTCCAACAAGGGGGGAGTGTAAATATAAAAGGAAATCATTTTAAATTGGTAGTCCAAGAAAAAATGCGTAAATTACGAGATATGTAAAAGCGTTAGCCTATACGTTTAAAATACCTGGCAAATAATAAATAAAAGTACAATGCAATTAGAATTAGATTTTAACAAAGGAAAACACGTAGTAGTATCACTTTCAGGTGGTATGGATAGCTCAACGTTGTTGCTTAAAGCACTAAATGAGTATGAAACAGTAACAGCTTTATCATTTGACTATGGTCAAAAACATAGAGCAGAGTTACAAAGAGCTCAATCACTAGTAGATTACCTTAATGAAAATGGTCATAAGGTAACTTACCAACAAATTAAACTTGATGGTTTAGTTGATTTATTAGATTCAGCTTTAGTAGAAGGTGGTGATGAGGTACCTGAAGGACATTACGAGCAAGATAATATGAAAGCAACAGTTGTACCTAACAGAAATAAAATCTTTGCTTCTATTACTCAAGCAGTTGCTTTATCTGTAGCAAATAAAACAGAAGAAAGAACAGATATTGCTTTAGGAATTCATGCAGGTGATCATGCAATTTATCCTGATTGTAGACAAGAATTTAGAGATGCAGATGATGCTGCTTTTAGAGAAGGGAATTGGGGAGCTGATATGGTAAGTTATTGGACACCTTATCTTGAAGGTGATAAATTTACTATCTTACAAGATGGAGAAATATTATGTGAAAAATTAGGTATTGATTTTGATGAAGTTTATAAAAGAACTATGACTTCTTACAAACCAATCCATATTCATTCAGGTGAAGGAGATAATTGGTATGCAGATTACAAATCAGCATCATCAGTAGAACGCATTGAAGCCTTTATTGCATTAGGCAGACCAGATCCTTCACAATATGCTGATGAAACAGGTCCTGTTAGTTATGAAACAGCTAAAATTTATGTAGAACAAGTACTTTCAGAGTACGTAAAAGAACAATTAGTAAAGTAATATGAGTGACGGAAAAACAGAAGCAATGAGAGGTACTTATTTTTCTAAAAATGAGATACAACATAATAAAGGATATTATGATGTAAACCGAAACAGAAGTAGACGAGATAAAAACCTTATACCAGAAATTAATCACATGCCTAACCAAAAATGGCATAAAATTATTTCATTTATTAAATCGGGTATTCGCATATTAGGTTATGCAATTATTCCTTTTGATTTGGTTATTGCAACAGGGGTTCTTATATTAAGTGAAGTAATAGGAATAGTAGAAGAATTAGTATAAAATAAATAATAAAATTATGAATAAATTAATTTATATATCAGCATCATGGTGTGGACCTTGTAAAATGTTTGGTCCTGTAATGGCTAAAGTAGCAGATTCTGGAATCCCAGTTCAAAAATTAGATGCAGATAAAGATCAATCATCAGTAATGCAATATGGTGTAAGAAGTATCCCAACTGTAGTTAAAGTAGATGCAAATGGGAATATGGTAGATAAATTTGTAGGAGTAAAAACACAACAAGAAGTAATAAATTTTTATAATGGGTAAATTTCAATCAAGTAAAGTATTTGACGGGTTCAGTACAGTATTTCGTCAATGGAAAGCAGAAACAACACATTGTAGATTTCTACATGGTTATGGTATTTCATTTAAAGTATATTTTGAAGGTGAACTAGATGACAGAAATTGGGTTTGGGATTTTGGAGGTATGAAACGTGCTAAAACTTTGATTGATGGAATGCAACCTAAAGAATGGATGGATTATATGTTTGATCATACAGTTATTGTTGCTGAAGATGATCCTGGAATTGGTGGTTGGAAGACAATGAATGAATTAGGTGTAATCCAATTAAGAGTTATTGAAGCTACAGGTGCAGAAAAATTTGCAGAATATATCTTTAATAAATTAAACCCATTTGTTCAAGAAGAAACAGATGGTAGAGTTAAAGTAACGAAAGTTAAATTTATGGAACACGGGAAAAATGCAGCGTACTATGTCGAATAAACCACTAAAAAGAATAGAAGATTATAATAAAACATTACCAGTACTAGAAGTTTATACTGCGGTACAAAGTGAGGGTAGCCGACAAGGTTACCCTACTGTTGTAGTTAGGACTACAGGATGTACTCATCGATGTTATTTTGGTGAAGGAGGATGGTGTGACTCTTGGTACACATCAATTCATCCAGAAAAAGGTACATTTACACTTAATGACATTATTAAAATGTATGATGAAAACCCTCATATTTCTGAAATGATGCTTACAGGAGGTTCTCCTACAATGCATGGTGCTTTAGTAAATGAATTAACTCACTTTGCACATGAGAGAGGTATTTTTATTACTATTGAGACTGAAGGTTCTCATTTTCTAAATACTGATTATCCAATTGATTTATTATCTATATCCCCAAAATTTAAGAATAGTGTACCTGTTGTAGGAACATTAACTCCAAATGGAAAAGTTGTAGATGAAAAAATGATTAAAACTCATAATCGTTTAAGATTAAATGTTGATGCTATTTCAGATTCAATTGCATATCATAATGATTTTCATATTAAACCTGTTATTGATAAAGATTTAGCAGTCCTACCAGAAGTAGAAAGTTTTATGGAAACTTTAGTAGATGTTTTAAAGGAAAAAGAATTTGGTGCTAGTGAATTTGGAGATAAAGCTTTTGATAAAGGAACCATTGCACAATATCTCAAATCAAAAACATGGTGTATGCCTGCTGGAGATGATAAACCAGCATTATTTGAATCTTATCCCGTAGTAATGGATATGTGTAGAGATAAAGGATATAAATTTACAGGTAGGGCACACATAATGGCCTTCGGAACAGAAAGATGCGTGTAAAATTAATATATGGTTCTGATACAGGTAATACTGAACGTGTTATTGATGATGTTTTACTAGGTATTTTTAAATCTGATTTTGATATTAAAACTGCAGGCGTACATGCTGTTGGTTCTGAAGATTGGGAATCCCATGATTTTTATATTTTAGGTATTCCAACTTGGTATGATGGTGAATTACAAAGTGATTGGGAAGATTACTTCGATGATTTTAAACAAATAGACTTTACCGGAAAAACAGTAGCCATATTTGGTTTAGGAGACCAAATAGGGTATGGTGAGTGGTTTTGTGATGGTGTAGGAATATTAGCTAAAGTAGTAGAAGAAAATGGGGGTAAAGTAATAGGTCTTACTAAAAAAGATGATTCATTCGAATTTGAGTCTTCTATAGCTCTTAAAGATGAAAATACATTTTGGGGATTATGCTTAGATGAAGACAATCAAGATGAATTAACCTCAGAAAGATTAGAAAATTGGTACAAACAAATAAAATCAGAATTAAATGTATAAATACAATGCCAAATTAGATAGAGTAGTAGATGGGGATACTGTTGATGCTCTAGTAGATTTAGGATTTGATACTTGGAAAAAAGTAAGAATTAGAATGATGGGTATGAACGCTCCAGAATCTCGTACTAGGGATTTAGAAGAAAAAAAAAGAGGTTTAGCAGCTAAAGCAAGACTTATAGAATTATTAGGTGATGGGGATTTTATTTTACAATCTCATGGAGTAGGAAAATATGGGAGATGTTTAGGTACTTTATGGATAGATGAAACTGTTGATGTAAATAAAACTTTAATAAGTGAAGGACACGCTGTAGAATATCATGGAGGTAAAAGATAAAATGCATTATATAACCCAACACCCAATTAAAAAATCAGATTTAGGATTTCATGGAAATTTATTTGGGGGTAAATTACTAGCATGGTTAGATGCATCTGCAGCTTCTTATGCTTCTGAATTTTGTGATACACCTCGAATGGTAACTAAATCTATTGATAAGTGTATTTTTAACAAACCAGCTAAAGAAGGACAATTACTTAAAATATATGGTGATGTTAAAAAAATTGGAAATACTTCTTTAACACTATATATGGAAGCTAGATCACATAATGTTTATAATGGTAAACAAAATGTTATTTTAGCTACAAATATAACTTTTGTTAGAATAGATGAAATGGGAGATGCAATTCCTATTAGTAGTAGAGTAAAAGAAAAACTAAATAAATGAAGGAATTAATTAATGCTAAGGATATAGACATCCAAACAAAAATTATTGGTAAACAAATTTCAGATGATCATAGAGGTGACAAAACACCTATTGTAATGGTTGGGTTACTTAACGGTTGTTTTGCGTTTTATAGCGATTTAGTACGTGCTATGCCGATTGATATTGAATGTGATTTTATGCGCGTTAAATCATATGTAAATCGTAAGCAAGGTGATATACAAATTACTAAAGATTTAGAAACACGTATTAAAGGTAAACATGTTTATATTGTAGATGACATTTATGATACTGGAAATACTATGAAAGCTGTTATCGAATATTTAGAAGTTAAAAAACCATCTTCAATTTCAATTGTATCCCTAATAGTCAGAGATACTTCACCAATCCCAGAACAAAAATCATACCATGCATTTACTATTGGTGGTGAATGGATCGTTGGTATGGGGATGGATTCAGAAAAAGGGTTACATAGAAATTTAAAGTCAATTTGGGCTCTATAGATGGGGTTCGTATATTACATCAAATAAAAAGTTATAATTAATGGAAAACAAACGTAGAAAAATCCACGAAGAATTAGAAGTGGTACAAGAGGGTTTTGCAAATGGAGTTGCTGAAGGCTTTCCACTACAACAATCTGATAAAGATAAGATGATAGATGAAGCAGAAAAAGCTTATGGTAAGTTTTTAGATGCTTTAAAATGTGATTGGCGTAATGATCCTAATTCAATGGAAACTCCAAGACGTGTAGCTAAAGCATATGTAAACGATTTATGGGCTGGTAGATATACAGCGATGTCTCCTATTACATCATTTCCTTCAGATGGTTATGATGGTATTGTGATTGAAAGAAATATCCCACTTACATCTATGTGTTCTCACCACCACCAAACAATTGGGGGTGTAGTTCATATTGGTTATATTGCTGGGGATGAAGGTCAAGTAATTGGTTTATCTAAATTAAACCGAATTGTAGAATTATTTGGACGTAGAGGTGCTATCCAAGAACAATTAACATCAGCTATTCATAACGCTGTAGATAAAATTACAGAAGGTAATAAAGGTGTTATTGTAACTATTGTTGGTACTCATAATTGTGTATCTTGTAGAGGTGTTAAACATCAAGGTGCTGCAATGGTTACAACTAAAGCATCAGGAGTATTTAGAGAAAATAATAATTTATCCAGAAAAGAATTTTTTGACAGTCTGAAGATTAATAACGGAGGACATAATATTTAATAGTTATGAGTAAAAGTAATGTACCATTTGTAAATGAAGTAGAGGAATTTAATTCCACTATGGGTAAACCAAACAATTATGAACCTACAATCCCTGAGAAAAAGGAATGGCAATTTGTTTATGATTTCATCCTTGAAGAACTTGAAGAATACAAAGTTGCCTGTGAACAAGGTGATATTGTTGAGGTTCTTGATGCTTTATGTGACATTGCCTACGTTTCGTTGGGTAACGGAACTATGCTACATGGTCTTAAGGATAAAATATGGCCAGCGTATCTCGAAGTTCAAGGGTCGAATATGTCTAAGGCTTGTTCAAGCGAAGAGGAAGCACAAGCTACCGTGGAGCTTAGATCAAAAGAACAAGAGGAATCGTGTCACTATGAAAAAGTTGGTAGATATTATATTGTCTATAGAACACGTGATAGAAAAGTCATGAAAAATATTAACTACTATAGACCAGATTTATCTCAATTTTTCACAAGTGAGGAATTAGCTAAATTTAGAAATGAAACAATAGACATTTAATGTATAAAAAATGTTTCGCACAAAGGACAGGTGGTAATACCTATTTGATGCATCTCTGGACTGATGAAGGTTATCAAAAAGTAGAATGGACTAACCAAGCTTATGTTGAGTGTGGGGAAGCAGATGCCACCCATGTTGGTCTAGGAGGTGAACCTCTTAAAAAAGTACGTAGTTGGAAACCTGAAAACACAAAACTTCACTTCCATGATATGACGCCTTATCAAAAATTCCTTGTTGAAAAATATGGAATTAATGATGAACCTTCTCAAACCCAACGTGAGATATTTTTTGATATTGAAACTGAAATGGGAGATGCTCTTACTGAGGATTATATTAAATCAGCACCTAAAAAAGTAACATCAATTGCTTGGTATGATAAGCAAGTAGATGAGTGGGGAATATTGATTTTAGATAAAAAGTCCCAACTTTCTAGAACAAAAGCTAAAAATAAAGAAATTATCCCCTGTGCTACTGAAGATGAATTATTATTAAAATTTTTAGAAAGATTTAGGGAGATGGATCCTGACATTATAGTAGGATGGAATAGTGATTATTTTGATATTCCTTATCTTTACTACAGAATGTGTAATGTTTTAGGTGAAGATGTAGCTCGTTATTTATCTCCAATTGGGTATGTTCGTGAAACCCCTTGGTATAAAGACCAATACATTCAAATAGCAGGTGTTGAATCACTTGATTATATGCGCTTACATAAAAAGTTTAGTTGGGCAGATGAACCATCATTTAAATTAGATGCTATTGGGGAAAAATATGCAGGGATGAAAAAAATAGAATATGAAGGTAATCTTGATGCTTTATTTGAATCTGATATACATAAATTCATCCAGTATAACTTTGTAGATGTCGAGATCTTAAAAAAATTAGATGAAAAATTAGAATATTTATCTTTAGTTAAAAACTTGGCTCATAAAGGTAAACATAATTATAGTGAAGTATATGCTAATACTAAAACCCAAGACGGAGCTATTTCAGCTTATTTATTAAGTGAAGGAATTGTACCACCAGCTAAAGAACGTAATCCTTTATCTAAAAAGAATTATGCAGGTGGGTATTTATTTTGTCCTAAAGCAGGTATTTACAATTATGTATTTGATGAAGATTTAACTTCACTATACCCTTCAATTATTATGACTATTAATATTGGTAAAGAAACTATGGTTGGTAGAATTATAGATGCTGATGATAGAAATAATAGATTAGGATTAAATGATTTATTAAATAGAGATCCTGAAGAAGAGCTTATTATTGAAAATGTTAAACGAAATAGAACTAAAGTTAATGTTGGTCGATTAACATCAATGATTAAACAAAATGAATTATCTATTTCTGCTAATGGTGTAATGTTTGCTACTAATAGAGAATCAGTTTTATCAACTATACTTAAAAAATGGTTTGATGAAAGAGTTTTATATAAAAATGAAATGAAAACAGCATATAAATCGGGTAATAAAGAATTAGGTGCAGCATTTCATATGAAACAATATACAATGAAAATTTTGCTAAATAGTTTGTATGGTGCAACTGCCCTTGGTAGTTTCCGTTATGGTAATGTTATTTTATCTGAAGCTATTACTTTAAGTGGTCAACGCATTATTCAAGAAAGTGCATTAACAGCAAATAGACATATTAATAAAGTTATGAAAGGAGAAACTACATTATGAAACACATAGAAGATACTCCTTGGTGGATTTGTGATCCTGAAGATATTAATTATGTAGCATATTCTGATACTGATTCTATTTATATTCATGCAGAACCTTTACTTAGACACCTCTACCCAGATTTTAATGAGATGTCTAGTGAAGATAAAGATGATAAGTTAGAGAGTATTGCTTTAAAATATCAAGATATTATTACTGATTCTTACAGTGAACTAGCCACAGACTGTTTCAATGCTAAAGGAAAGCATAGATTAGAAATGAAAACTGAATGTGTTATTCGTTCAGCTTATTTTAGAGCTACAAGACGTTATGCTCAATGGATTACGAAACAAGAAGGTATTGTAAAAGAATCACTTGATGTTAAAGGTCTTGAATTTAAAAAAGCAAATTTCCCACCTGTATTAGGTAAATTCTTCCATAAAACCTTAGTTGACGTGTTAAAAGGTACAGAACAACCTGAAATTGATGCTCGTGTTAAAGACTTTAGACAGCAAATATTAGATGGTAGTATATCGCTAACTGAGTTAGGTAATCCAACATCAGTTAAAACATTAAATAAATACACTGAACGAAAAGCTAGGGCAGGTGAAATGTTTACTACTGTAGCTAAAGGTGCTCCTGCAGCTGTAAGAGCAGTTATTAGACATAATGATTTGTTAAAATTTTGGGGTTTAAATAGAGAACATAGTCAAATAACTCAAGGTGAAAAAGTTAAATGGATCTATTTAAAACCAAACCCATATCAAATTGATGCTATTGCTTTTTTAGATTGGGATCTTGCACCTAAAATTCGTACATTTATAGAAGAGTATGCAGATAGGAAAAAAATATTTGAGTCTATTTTGCTTAATAAATTAGAAGGATTTTATAATGATTTAGGGTGGACATTAAATTTAAACCCTTATAAAGATATGTTTTTTAAATTTTAAATAAATGATAAATAAATTAAAAGTACAATCAATAATTAATAAGTATTACTTAGGTACTAATGAATCAGTAAAGTGGGAAATTAAAGATAATTCACTAAATATTGATTTTATGACCCCAACTAAGGATGTTATTGGGAATGTTACATGCACGGACTTTAAACTAGAAGATAGTAAATTAGCCATTTATGATACTAAAAAATTACAGAATTTAATTAGTATTTGTAATGGTGATTTATTACTAGAATTTGAAAAAAATAATGCAATTTATACCAAATTAAAAATATCAGACCTTAATTTTAACCTTAACTATGCTCTATCAGATCCTTTATTAATAGGTAAAGTTGGTGAAGTAACGGAAGCTGAATGGGTAGTAGAATTAGATCTAACACAAGAAGATATTAATAATATTATCAAAGCAAAAAGTGCATTAGCATTAGTAGATAATATGTTAGTAACAACTACTACTAATTTAGATAACGAAAATGTAGTGGAATTTGTTTTTGGTGATGAATCTGGACATAATAATAAAATCACATACCAGGTATCAGGTAATATTAAAGAACAAGATATGAAATTACCATTTAATTCTGATACATTTAAAACCATACTTCAAGCAAATAAAGATATGGAAGGTGGGAAATTAAAATTAAGTAGCATGGGACTAATGAGGTTAGATTTTAACTTAGATGATATTTCCTCAAAATATTTTATGGTAAGAAAAGCAGAAACAGAATTTTAATATACGTATAACAAAATATAATCGCAGCTTGGGCGCGTAAGTTTTATTTTTTTAACCCGCTGATCGAAAGACAGCACAAATATATAAATGATATGAGTACATTATTCAACGAACACCCGTTAACACCCTTCGATATTTTATATCGAAATTTTTTCAAAGCAGATGAGCAATTCGCTCCTGCATTAAATTCCAAACAACCACATCCTTTAGACATTTATCACGATCCCGAAGGTCTTTACTTTGAGATTGCGTGTACTGGTCTTACTAAAGAAGATATCTCAATTGAGGTAGAATCTGATGTATTAAGGATATCCTATGATAAACCAAAAGAAGAAACCCCAACAGATTTGTCAGGGTATATTTATCATGGTTTAAGTAGAAAATCATTCAGTTTAGGATATAAAATTGCACCTAAATTTGATTTAACAAAAATTGATGCTGAAATGGAAAATGGATTATTAAAAATCTCAATCCCACTTACCAAAGAAGCTAAACCAAAAGCAATTAAAATTAAGTAATAGTTTTAAAAGAAAAACGTGTCCAAGCGCGATTTTATTCGTATATTACAGTTATAAATAATAAAGAAAAGTTATATGAGAAACACAATTATTAAGGATCCAATCCTAGAGCCTTATCACCTTTCAAAAGATCAATATTGCTATACTTTGATTGAAACTATCACTCCTGATGAGAAAAATATTGGGAAGTTTGGTAAAAAAGATAATGGTAATCAAGGTAAAGATTATGAAAAACCTATTGGGTATTACACTAATTTAGCATCAGCACTTAAAAAAATAGCTACCCTTAAATTACACAACCAACAGTCTTACCCCACTGTAAAAGAATATATTAAAGAGTGGGAATATCAAAAAGAAGAAATAGCAAAATTATTAACACAATTAGAATTAGTATGAATTTAGAAGCACTATTTGATGCGGTTATTGTTAAACCGTTAGAAGTAGAGGAAACAATGTATGGAAATATTGTTGTACCTGATCTTGGAAAAGATAAAAATGAAAAAGGAACAGTTGTAGCTGTAGGCCCTGGTAGACCATCTGTTACAGGTGATCATTTCTTTGAAACTAAAGTTAAAGTTGGAGATGTAGTAGTTTTACCTACTATGGGATTCACAAAATTAGAACATGAAGGAGAAGAATATTTTGTAGGACCTGAACAACAAATTTTAGCTAAAATAATAGTTGAATCAACAATTGAAGAAGTATTAGAACAAACAGAACCATTTAACGAAGATTAAAATGCCAGTAGATTTAAGAAAACAAATAGAATTCGGGACTGACGCCCGAAATGAATTAATGGAAGGAATAAATATCCTTGCAGACTCAGTAGTAAGTACATTAGGACCAAATGGTAGAAATGTATTAATCAGTAATTTCCCAGGAAAACCTATGAGCACAAAAGATGGTGTTACAGTAGCTAAAAGTGTTTGTGTGGATGGGAATGTTAAAGAGTTAGGTGTTAGAACAGTAAAGGAAGCAGCTATCAAAACAGCAGATAAGGCTGGAGATGGTACCACAACCTCTACTCTATTAGCTCGAGAAATGATTAATGCTGGTCTATCTAGTTTACATAATGGAGAAAATGCAGTAGAGATTAAAAGAGGAATTGACAAAGCAGTTAAAGAAGTTATTAATTGTCTTAGAAAGAATATTTCAGAAGACATTTCTTCTGAAGAACAACTCCAACAAGTAGCAACTATTTCAGCTAATAATGATATTGAAATTGGTAAATTAATTGCTACTGCAATTGAAAAAGTAGGATCCGATGGAGTAGTTCATATTGAAGAATCAAAATCAGGTGACACATACCTTGAAACAGTAGAAGGTATGCAGTTTGACAGAGGTTATAAATCACACTTTTTTGTTACTGATAATAACACTATGTCATGTAAATTAGATGATTGTTACATTTTAGTTGCTAATCATAAATTTACCCAAGTAAAAGAATTACTTCCAATTTTAGAACAAGTTTCAGCAACAAATAAATCTTTACTAATTATTGCTGAAGATATTGATAATGAAGCTCTTGCAACTTTAATTGTAAATAAATCAAGAGGAATTCTAAAAGTAGCTGCTGTTAAAGCTCCTGATTTTGGAGATAGAAGAAAACTTATTTTAGAAGATATTGCTACTATGACTGGTGGTCAAGTATTTGATACTAGTAAAGGTATGAAACTTGATAAATTTACTTGGGACTGGTTTGGACAATCCAGAGCAGTAACAGTAACTAAAGAACAAACCACTATTATTGATGGTAAAGGAAATGAAGATGCAATTAATACTAGAATAGAAGAATTGCAAACTCAAATTGAAAAATCAACTACCCCATTTGAAACTGAACAACTTCAGAATAGATTAGCTAAAATGGTAGGAGGTGTTTCAATTATTCATGTTGGTGGTTTAACAGAAACTGAGTTAAGAGAAAAGAAGGATAGAGTAGATGATGCATTACATGCAACACAAGCTGCATTGGAAGAAGGTATTGTACCTGGAGGTGGAGCTGCTTTACTTTATGCTAGAAATAAAATTGATGTTTCTACTACTGGTGGGGAAATTGTGTATCAAGCTTGTGGTAAACCATTTGAACAAATCCTCATTAATGCTGGTTATGACTCTACAGACGCTCAAATGATCGGTAAATACCAATTAGTAGAATCAGGTAATAGTGAATGGGCAGGTTTTAACCTTAAGACAGAAAAAGTAGTAGATATGAAAAAAGCAGGTATTATTGATCCAACTAAAGTAACACGAACAGCACTTGAAAATGCAGCTGCAGTTGCGGGAACAATACTTCTTACAGAATGTGTTATTGTAGAACATCCTGAAAAAAAAGATCCAACACCTGATGAAATACACTATTAATTATGGCTAAAAAAATAGAAGAACATAATGAATTGATTGCAACTAGAGTCCCACCTGGAGATAGGTGGGTTCTAGTTGGTGATCCTAAGAAGGAAGTATTTACTACTTTAACTGATGCTTTAGAAGCATTTTTACATCAAACAGGATTTAAAGGGTCTTATAGATTAGACCCTATGGATAGTAAATTGTATGCTATTCAAACAAATGAGGTTGAAGTTAAAAAAGAAGAACCTAAAATGTTTAGTTTGTATGGAGAATTTAAACAAGGCATTTAATTTGGATATATTAAATATTATTCGTATATTTACGTTATAAATAAAAAGTTATAAATGAAAGATCACGGGTTATTAGTTGAGCGTTATAGACCAATTGAATTAGAAAATTATGTTGGTAATGAGCATATTAAAAAAACTATTAAACAATATTTAGGTCAAAATGATATTCAAAATCTTGTATTTTATGGACCTGCAGGAACGGGAAAAACAACTCTTGCTAAACTCATTGTTAAAAATCTTGATTGTGAGCATCTTTATATTAATGCCTCAGATGAACGTGGTATTGAAACGATTAGAGATAAAGTATCAGGATTTGCGTCATCAGCTAGTTTTAAACCACTTAAAGTGGTCATTTTGGATGAAGCTGATTTTCTTACTATTCAGGCGCAGGCTTCTCTCCGTAATGTCATTGAAACATTTTCGCGTACTACTAGGTTTATCTTAACTTGTAATTATATAGAACGTATTATTGATCCATTACAATCTAGATGTCAAACACTTAAAGTTGTTCCTCCATCAAAGCAAGATATTGCTTACCATCTTATGGATGTGTTTAAAAGTGAAGAAGTTGATTGTAGTGCTGATGATTTAAAAATTATTGTAAATCAATATTACCCTGATATTCGTAAAATGCTTAATACTATCCAACTATCAATTCAAGATAGTGAAGTAGTAATAGATAAATCAGTACTTGTATCATCTAATTATATGGTTCAAGTATTAAAAGAATTAAAAAATGCTAAACCGAATTGGAGAACTATTAGACAAATTATCGCTAATGCGAATGTTAATGATTTTGAGGAATTTTATCGTTATTTGTATGATAATGCTTCTATATACGCAAATGGAAATGAAGGAATGGTTGCTATTTATATCAACGAGTATAGTTATCAGTCTAATTTCCGTATTGATAAAGAAATTAACATAATGGCTCTTATAGCAAAATTAATAGAATTAAAATGAAATTTAAATCATTTAATATGAAAGAGTTTTTAATATTCCTTGTAATTTGGATTAGTCAAAATTTGGCAATACCATTCTGGATGTTAGGACATATTCATTTAAGTTTAAATGTATATAAAGATCTACATGAAATAATCGCTAGTGTAGGTATGAATATTTTAGTAGCGATTGGATTTTATCTTGATTATAAACAAAACAGTAACAATTAAATTAAATTAAAATGAGTGAAAAACAAAACATGCAAATGAATGTTGATTTGAAATCAACAACAGCAATTGAGGGAACTGATGGTAATCATATCTTTCAACAAGGTGTATTACTTAGAAAGGTATCTAAGTTTGTAGTAGGAGCGGATGAAGACGCTGTAATGCCTATCCCAGTATTTTTTGATACAGTATCTGGTAAGGTATTAGAATCAACAGTACCTGTAGAGCTTAGAGAAGAATACAAAGATATTACTCTTTAATGTCTCAAATCGAGGTAAAAAACATATTTGATTGGTTGGAGGAGATAACTTACAAGAAATCTCCTCCATCAAATTTCTCACAAGCTTCGTGGGATAAGTGGAATTCTTACATGATACATAGATACGTATCAATGTATATAGGTTACATTGATGTTGCAAACTATGTACAAAAAATTAACCCACAAAATAAACAACAAATATATTCAATTTACCGAGAAATGATTCCAAAAAAGAAAACCTGGCTTAAATACATTAAAAATCAAAATAAAAGAAATTATCAAGAATTAGCTGAATACGTAGCTGAATATTTCCATTGTTCGCTTGGAGAAGCAGATCATTATATTGATATTTTAAGACGTGTTGGAGTAGAGAATATCTTATGGGATATGGGAGTTGAACAAAAAGAAATAGATAAATTATTTAAAAAAGCAGAATTATGAGTAAATTAAGAGATATGCTCTATACCTCAGCAATAGCTGATAAAGCAAAGGCATTATTATCCTTAGAATTACTAGAACAAAACCCGGCAGGAATTGGAGATCATTCAACAGAAGATTTCTACAAAAATGCTGAAGAAGCACTTGCTATGTTAGCCGATGCTGATGAGAGGTTAGAAACAATAGAAAAATATTTAGATCAAAAAGAAGTTATTTAATAATATGAAGAAAGCAAGTTATGATGAAATTATAGGGTCAACAGTTGGTGACTTTGAAAAAATGTATCCTGAATTAGCAAAAGAATTTAAAGTAATTCAAAAAGAACAATATGAATTGTTTGCTGGTAAAATGTTAGACTATGGTTTAGGTAATATTGCTTTAGGGTCTACACTCGAGGAAGAAGAAGATGTGCAACTATCATTGACTGGGATTTGGTTGCGTTGTAATGACAAGATAAACCGCCTAAAAAACATGCTTAAACGTAAAGGTAAGAGTTATGTTACTGATGAACCTATGATAGATAGTTTTATAGATATTTCTAATTATGGAGTCATAGCTCAATTAGTAATGAGGAATAAATGGAAAAAATAAGTTGTGGGAAAAAAGAAAAAATTACCTCAAATTGTAAAAGAAATAAGAGCATATAAACCTGATGAGATAAATTACTCATATCAGAAAAATGTATCATATTCTCAATTCTCTATGTATAGAAGTTGTCCTCATAAATGGGCTCTCCAATATAAAGACGGACATAAGATATTTTCATCTACAGTTCACACTGTATTTGGAACAGCTTTACATGAAGCACTCCAACATTATTTAGATGTAATGTATGAAGAAAGTGGTGCGGCAGCTGATAGATTAGATATTTACACAATCTTTGAGGATGCTTTAAGAGAAGAATATAAAGTTCAATATAAAAAAAATAAAGGTCAACATTTTAGTTCATCTGAAGAATTAAGAGAATTTTACGAAGATGGTGTTGAAATTTTAAAAACTTTTAAAAAGAAAAAAGGACAATACTTTACAAAAAGAGGATGGTATTTAGTAGGTTGTGAAATTCCTGTTATGGTTACTCCGAATAAGTTTTATAATAATGTTATATATCAGGGTTATTTAGACATTGTAATGTATCATGAACCTACCCAAACCTTTAAAATCATAGATATTAAAACATCTACTCGTGGTTGGAATGATAAAACTAAAAAAGATGAAGATAAACAATTTCAACTAGTATTATACAAAAAATTCTTCTCAGAACAATTTAATATTCCAATTGAAAATATTGATGTAGAATTCTTTATTGTAAAACGTAAGGTATATGATCACCCAGATTTCATAATACCAAGAATACAGACATTTAAACCTGCTTCTGGTAAAGTAAAATTAAATAAAGCTACTAAGTCTTTAAATAGTTTTATTGAAGAAGTATTTAATAAACAAGGATATAAAGATAAAAATTACACTCCAACTCCATCAAAATGGAATTGCACTTTTTGTCCTTTTAAAGATAACCCAGAATTGTGTGGAGTGGCGCAGTAAAAATTGTATATTATAAATAATAAATTAAAAATTATGAGTAACAAAGAAATGACCTTAACAAGTGTAAAAGTCCAAAGTGACTTGTTTGAGAATTTCAAAATTGAATGTGTAAAACGTAAATTTTCATTTCAAAAACTTTCAGATAGAGCAATTCATTTGTTCTTAACAGATGAAGATTTTAGGAAAAAAATTACTAACCATACAAATTTGGAGTTAACAGAAAAATAAATCACATTATGAAAGAAGGTTATATTAAACAATCAGATAGGAAAAAAATATTACTCCTAACTGATGATATTAGAGTACATTCAGGTGTTGCTCAAATTGGTAGAGAAATGGTTTTACACACTTCTCATAGATATAATTGGGTACAATTAGCAGGTGCTGTAAAACATCCTGATAAAGGTAAAAGAATTGATCTATCAGCTGATAATGATAAAATTGCTGGTATTGATGATTCTTCTGTTATCTTATACCCAACGGATGGTTATGGAAACCCAGATTTACTAAGAAGTGTTATAGAAACTGAAAAACCAGATGCTATTTTCTTAATTACAGATCCAAGATATTTTCAATGGTTATTTGCAATGGAAAATCAAATAAGAAAAAACATTCCTATTGTTTATCTTAATATTTGGGATAGTATGCCTGCTCCTATGTACAATAAAGAATTCTATGAATCATGTGATGCTTTATTTGGGATATCAAAACAAACAAAAGCAATTAATGAAATTGTTTTAGGTGATAAAGCTAAAGATAAAGTTATTAAATATGTTCCTCATGGTTTAAATAATAAAATGTTCCGTCCTTTAGATAGAACAGATGAACAATTACAAAAATTTAGAAAGCATTTATCTAAAGGCAAAGATTGTGATTTTATGTTATTATTTAACTCAAGAAATATTAGGAGAAAATCAATCTCAGATACTATTTTAGCTTGGAAATTATTTTTAGATGAATTACCTAAAGAAAAAAGAGAAAAATGTACACTAGTTCTTCATACAGAACCTGTAAGTGAACATGGAACTGATTTAGGAGCAGTTATTGAATATTTCTTTCCTAATGGTGATGGTAATGTTGTAATATCCGCAGATAAACTTTCAACAGAACAGATGAATATGTTGTATAATTGCGCTGATAGTGTTATTTTGATTTCATCAGCTGAAGGATGGGGATTAGCATTAACTGAATCATTATTAACTGGTACTCCGTTTATTGCTAATGTGACAGGTGGAATGCAAGACCAAATGCGTTTTGAAGATGAAAATGGTGATTGGATTAATTTAGATAAAAATGTTCCTTCAAATCATAGAGGTACCTATACAAAACATGGGAAATGGGTATTGCCAACATTCCCAACTAATTTATCAATTGTTGGATCCCCAGTTACACCTTACATTTATGATGATAGATGTTCTTTTGAAGATGCTTCTGAGAAAATTATGGAAATGTATAAGATGGGAGATGAAGAAAGAAGAGAAAGAGGTAAAGCAGGTATGGAATGGGCTTTATCAGATGAAGCAGGATTTACATCAGAAAAAATGTCTAATCGAATTATAGAAGGATTAGATGAGTTATTTGATACATGGACACCTAGAGAAAAATTTGAATTTCTAAAGGATACTGACTTTGAATCAAGAGTTTTAAAACATGAAATAATTTATTAAATGAAAAATACATTTTACGTAAGTTGCCCTATTGACACATATTCAGGATATGGAGCACGTTCTAGAGATTTTGTTAAAGCTTTAATCAAAAGCGAAAAATATGATGTTAAAATCTTACCACAAAGATGGGGAGGTACTCCATTTGGTTTTATTAAAGATCATCACAAAGAATGGGGATTTTTAAATTCACATATTTTAAATTTACCTAATAACCAATTAGATCAACAACCTGATATTTGGTGTCAAGTAACAGTACCTAATGAATTTCAAAAAGTTGGAAAGTATAACATTGGGCTTACAGCAGGAATTGAAACTACAGCATGTGCTCATCAATGGATTGAAGGTTGTAATAGAATGGATTTAATTTTAACTTCATCCAATCACAGTAAAGAAGTTTTTGAAAGAACATCTTATAATGGTAAAAATCAACAAACAGGTCAAGAAGTTACAATTAAATTAACCACACCATGTAAAGTTTTAATTGAAGGTGCTGATTTAGATGTTTATAAAGATATTAATACAAAAGATATCCAAAACCAAGAATTATTTAATAAGATTAATTCTATCCCTGAATCATTTGCATATTTGTTTGTAGGTCATTGGATGAAAGGTCAATTAGGGGAAGATAGAAAAAATGTTGGGTTGCTTATTAAAGCATTTTATGAATTATTTAAAAACAAGAAAAAGAAGCCAGCATTAATTTTAAAAATGAGTGGTGCTGGATCTAGTTATATGGATAGATATGAAATGCAAAAAAGAATACAATCTATTCGTAATAGTGTTCCTGCATCTCAATTACCTAGTATTTATCTACTTCATGGTGAGTTTAATGATTCTGAAATAAATGAATTATACAATCACCCAAAGGTTAAATCCATGGTAAGTTTAACTAAAGGTGAAGGATTTGGTAGACCATTACTTGAATTTAGTTTAACTAATAAACCTGTAATTGCTACAAATTGGTCAGGTCATACCGATTTTCTTAAAAAAGATTTTACACAATTGATGGGAGGTAAATTAACTAAAATCCACCAATCAGCACAACAAAAGGATATGCTAATAGAAGGTTCAGAATGGTTTAGTGTTGATCATTCAGAAATAGGACGTTGCTTAGTTGATGTATTTAAAAATTATAAAGAATATAAAGTAAAAGGTAAACGTCAAGGGTATTATAGTAGATCTAACTTCAGCTTTTCTAAAATGGAAGAACAATTAGATGAAATTCTAACTAATAATCTTCCAAACTTCCCAGAACAAGTTACTTTATCTTTACCTCAATTTGATAGTAAACCAGCACTCCCAAAATTAAAAAAAGTATAAATGGATAATATGATAACGTGCCCTAGATGTGGGTCAGATGCTTGCTATGTTCAAGAAGTAAACCATGAAATTAAAAACTATCAATGTTATGGTTGTGGGTTTATTACAAATAGTTTATTGAAAAAAGGTTCTCAATTTTTTGAAGAACAAATGGAACTTCTTCCTAATTTGTATAAAGAATTAATGGGTGAAGATGATGAAGGAATGATTTGGATGCCTTCAACTGTTAATATGCCTGAAAAAGGAATGATATTTGCTAATGGAACTGATGGGGAAAATTGGAAATGGGGAGCAGTTAAAGCAATACCAGTAAATGAAGAAGAAAAAGAAAAATATCCAATACCAGGTAAAGAAGGAGAATTCTATAAACATAGAATGGATATGGAAACCATTAAAGAATTTGAAGAAAGAGATTATATAGAAGCTCTAGATTATATAGGAATTTTTAATAAAAACTAAAATATGAAAATAAGTTATGCTATCACAGTTTGTAATGAATTAGTAGAAATTCAAAAACTACTCCCCTATCTTCAAAATATAATAAGAAAAGAAGATGAAATTATTATCTTATATGATAAAAAGAATGGTGATAAAAAAGTAGAAGAATACTTAAGAGGAAATTCTGTTGATAATAAGAAATTTAGTTGGGTAAGTAAAAATTTTAAAGGACATTTTGCAGATTGGAAAAATCAACTAACTAAATTATGTAAGGGAGATTATATATTTCAAATTGATGCTGATGAAATTCCAAATGAAATATTAATTCAAAACCTTCCAGCTATTTTAGAAGCTAATTCTAATGTAGAAGTTTATCATGTGCCTAGAGTAAACACTGTTAAAGGATTAACTGATGAACATATTAAAAAATGGAGATGGAGAGTAGATGATAAAGGTTGGGTTAATTGGCCTGATTATCAGATGAGGATTTACAAAAATAAAACTGAAATTAAATGGAGAAATAAAGTCCATGAAGTACTAGAAGGTCATACACAATTTTCAGCTTTACCACCTCAAGAAGAATTAGCCCTATATCATCATAAGAATATAGAAAAACAAGAAAAACAAAACTCATACTACGATACTCTATAAATGGAATCTAAACCAACATATAATTTAACAATATCAATAGATGATATTCATCCTGGAGAAGGTTGGGGTAAACCTGAAGATGTTCAAATGGGTTATCTTGAAGAATTAAATAAATTGTTTGGTGCTAAATTTACATTATTTATTCCTTCAAATTACCACAATCAAGCTCCTTTATCTGAGCATAAGGATTGGATAGATTGGTTAAAATCTAAGGATTATTTTGAATTAGCTGCTCACGGCCATTACCACCAATGTGAAAGGAATGATATTGGAGAATGTGAATTTTTTGAATTAGACACAACTGAAAAAGCAAAAGAAAGAGTTCAATTAATGTTAAATGAATGGGAAGCTGTAGATCACAAACCTTTAGGATGGAGAAATCCTGGTTGGTTAGGTCACCCTTTAGCCATTAAAGAATTAGAGAAACATTTTAAATATTCAGCTGTCCATTATCAACATAACCATAATATAGAATGGGATTGTAAGATGTTTTTTGGTGCTGATGGCATTAATACTAATGATATTAAAATTCATAATGGAGATGTTATTATGTTTCAGTCTCATATAGCTGGTGATTGGAATGATAATATTTGGAATGAAAGAAATTTTAACCAAATGAGATTATCTTTAGATCATCTTGTTAAAAATGCAAATATTAAATTTAAAACTTTAGGTGAATTATGAAAGTAGCATTCTTTTCAGAAATGGAATCGTTCCCTAAAGAAGCTCTAAATAGAGAATATAAAAATATGAGGACAGAATTTGCATGGATGGTAGCCCTAAATGCAGATCACTATAATCTCAACGATAATAATATTTCCAAACATTATGACTTAGGCATAGCTATTAATTCCAAGAAAAACCCAGAATGGGTTAATGTTAACAATATAAAAAAACATTGTGATAAAGTTGCTGTAATGCAAGAAGGTCCATTTTGGTATTTTCAAGATTACCCACTAAAAAACCAAATCCATTATTTTAATAACTTAGTTGATGCTGATATTATCTATGCTCATAATGAACAAGATAGAGAATATTATAAAGGATTAACAAACCATAAAGATGTAAGAGTATTAAGATCACTTATGTATCCTGATCCAATCAAAAATGTAACCCATCCTGAAAGTAGAAGTGGGGTTATGGTTGGTGGTAATATGAAAAGTTGGTATGGAGGGTTTGATTCATTTATATTAGCATCTTCAATTACAGATGAAATATATTCACCTCAGATGGGTAGACGTCAAGAAGGAGAAGAAGAATTAGGATTAACCCAATTACCTTATATGATGTGGGATGAATGGATGTCTGAGTTAAGTAAAAGAAAAATTGGTATTCATATGATGCGTACGCATGCTGCCGGTACTTTTGCGTTAAATTGTTCATATTTAGGAATTCCATGTATAGGTTATAATGGCTTAGATACCCAACGAATACTACACCCAGATCTTACAGTTAAAGATGGTGATTTAGACTCAGCTAGGAAATTAATTTTAAGGTTGGATAGTGATAAGGATTTTTATACATTATGTAGTGAAACAACATTGGCAATGTATAATGAACATTACCATGAATCTAAATTTAAAATATGAAAAATAAAATATTAAAGTGGTATCCAGTTGGGATAGCATTTATTTGTATGTGTTATTCTATTGGATTAGGATTAGCAGGACATACAGCTGAAGCTCAATACTCAGCTCATTGGGCTGGTACAATATTACTGTTTAGTATATCTATTAACCAAATTAATAAGCAATGAGTTTAATTATGTTTGGAGTTGGGTTTGTAATCTTTTCATTATATCTAACTCTTTTAATATGGAATATTGTTTTTAATGGTAAAAAACAAAAAGAGGAAAATTATCCTGATTTAGATATTAGTAGATTTGATGATGTGGATATGGATGGGATTGGTAATCAGGGTAGAGTAAAAAACTAAAAACAGTAATTATGAAAAAATTAGCAATAATAGGTGGTTTAAGTATGATGGCAATGGGTGGTGGTTATATGATTCATCACAAACAGTCAATTACACCTAAATTTGAAATGAATCCAAATACATTAGCTATAGCTACTGGTGGGTTTTTTGTAACATTAGGCTTAACATATAGATTTTAAAATGAAAATATTAGTAACAGGTGGAGCAGGGTTTGTAGGGACTAATCTTATTAAGAGATTCTTAAAAGACAAACATGAAGTAACATCAATAGATAATTACAACACAGGGTTAGAATTAAATCATCAAGAAGGTTGTACTTATTTAAATTATGATATCCGAAATATAAAGGATTATTCACCTTGGGGTAACTTTGATGTTGTATTTCATATGGCAGCTATTGCTAGAATCCAACCATCATTTGATAATCCAAAAGATTATTTTACGGTAAATGCTAATGGTACTATGAATATTGCAGAGTGGTGTGCTAAAACTAGTACTCCATTAATATACGCTGGTTCATCGTCAAAACACAGTGGTAAATATAAAAACCCATATACTTTTAGTAAAGATATTGGTGAGGAAATACTTGAATTATATAATAAACATTATGGTTTAAAATCCTCAATTACTCGTTTTTATAATGTATATGGCCCTCACCAGTTAGTAGAAGGTGGGTATACTACTTTGATAGGAAGATGGTTAAATAATATTAAAAAAGATATTCAATGTGAAATATATGGAGATGGTGAGCAACGAAGAGATTTTACTCATGTAGATGATATTGTAGATGCTTTAATTTTAATCATGGAAAAAGAAGCCTATGGGTTAGAATTTGAACTAGGAAGAGGAGAAAACCATTCAGTAAATGAAGTAGCTAAAATGATGAATATAGATCCAATTTATAAAGATGGGAAAAAAGGTGAAGCAAGAAATACTCTTAATACTGACCCTACAGCTTTTACAGTATTAGGTTGGGTCCCTAAAATAGATTTAGTAAATTATTTAAAAACACAAATAAAATGAAAGAATCAGATAATACCCACATTGATGAGTTTGATAGGTTTAAATATCCTGCATCTTCTACCTCAGTAGATAGATACATATTTGCAAACAGTTATACAAAAGGTAAAACAGTATTAGATGCTGCTACTGGATATGGATATGGAGCTGGAATATTATTATCTTTAGGGGCTAAAAGTGTAGTTGGAATTGATATTGATGAAGATGCAGTTAATGATGCTAATGAGAGATTTGAATCCCCCAAAGCAGTATTTCAAACTTGTGATATTTACAACTTAACAGATTCTTTTAAAGAAGATGAATTTGAAGTATGTACTTCTATTGAAACCTTTGAACACCTCCCTCCAGAAAGATTAGATGAATATTTACAATCTTTAAGAAAAGTTACTTCTGAGTTAATTTTTATTACAACACCTAAACGTAAAACTGAAAAATGGGTTTACGATGGGGGAACTCATTTATATGAATACGATCCTCAAGAATTTGTAGATGCCCTAAATAGAAATTTCCCAAATGATACTGTTGGTGGGTTTGGTATAGTTGAAATTCCTTTAAAATCATCAGTCCCTGGAGTTGAAAGACAATGGGGGTCAGCTATTACTAGTAACCTAAATGAAGCATGGGTTATGGTTGGAATTATACAATTGAATAAATAAAATGGAAAAAATAACATTTGTAATACCAAGTAGAAATAATTTAGAATTTTTACAATTAGCTTATAAATCAATTCGTAATTTAAATACTAAACATGAAATATTAGTATTAAATGATGCTAGTACAGATGGTACTGAAGAATGGATTAATAACCAAGATGATGAAGATCTGATAGTACATCACAATCCAGGTCCTGAAAGAATAGGTATTGTGGGTATGTTTGATAAAGGTATTGAAATGGCTCGTACTGATATTATTATGGCTTATCATGCTGATATGGTTGCAGGTCCTAATTTAGATGAACATATACTAAAACACCTAAAAAAAGGTACAGTTGTAAGTGCAACTAGAGTAGAACCTCCATTACACCCAGATGGTCCTGAAAAAATGTTAGTTGACTTTGGGATTGAAGTAGAAGATTTTAATATAGATAAATTTAATGAATGGGTATTAAATGAATATAAACCCAAACATAATAAATTAGTCACTGAAGGTATATTTGCACCCTGGTGTATGTATAAAGAAGATTTTTTAGCAATTGGGGGACATGATGAATTATTTGCCCCACAATCAAAAGAAGATTCAGATATATTTAATAGGTTTGTTTTAAATGGTTATAAAGTATTGCAGACATGGGAAGGTTTAGTTTACCACTTTACAAGTAGAGGTAGTAGATTTAATAAACATGCTGGGGGTGCAGCTGGAAAAAATTCAGACGAGTGGTTGCAAACAACTACTACTAATATGAAAAAATTTATTAAAAAATGGGGCACACCTGTACAACATGATGCCTTTATGAAACCTATTATCACCCCAGTATATAATAAATGTCTTGTTATTAATAATACAAACCCACAATTAGAGGAAGCTTTAGAATGTTGGTTTAATAATGGAGTCGATGTTGAGGTAGAAATAGATGGAAATACATTTACCCAACAGGATTTTCAAATCATTCAACAGCTAAATGCTATTATTAAAGATAGTGGTGAAGTTGGTGAATTTAAAATAGGAAATATATTTGTTAGAATCAATAAACTTCAAGAACGTCAAAACGATTTAATTAAAGTCTAATATTTATAATGGAACCCCCAAAAACATTGTATATTATGAATAAAGACTTGAAAGTTAATAAAAAAAAACAAGACCCAACATTCATAGAACTGGTTTGGGACGATAAACAAGATTTAGTCTCATTAAAAAATGAAATAAAATTCACTGATTTTATATTAAGGGAATCTTACAAATCTGTAAAAAGAGCAATTGAAAATAATCTTCCCAAAGTTGAATTATTTAACATACATAATTTATGCATCTTAATAGAAGTTAAAAAATCTAATTATGTTTCAATATTAGAAAAAGTAATGGAGTTATATGTACTAGAAGAAGATTATGAAGAATGTTCTAAAATTAAAAACCTTATAAAACAATCTAATGAAAAAGTATAAATATTTTAATATTAACGACCCAAAAGAAGAAGCATGTGGTACTTTATATGCCGAAAATATTAATGAAGCTTTTACTATTGCTTGTAGAATGAAAGAACTTACTTTGGATTCTTTTTCAAAAATATTTGATGTAAAATTATTATAATGGAAGATTTTGAGGGAAAAAAAGAAATTATTAATCTCTTTAATAGTATTTTAGGTTCTAAGGTATCTATTAAAGATAATATGGATAAAACTGAAGAAAGTATATTTGTTCATTTTGTAAATGAACTAGATAAAGCTCAAACCGCAGAACATAAATTATTTGAAAATTCAAAAATAGAAATAAACCACTATACAGATCCTTTATGGAATGTAATAGAAAATATCTTAAAGTTATTATATGGTGAAGAGCAAGCAGAATTAATTCAATGGTACATTTATGATAGATTTAATGCTGATGGGTCAATTGTACCCATAGAAGATGAATCAGGAAAAAAATATATTTTTACAAACCCAGAAGATCTTTGGAGTTATATGAATTACAGGTATAGTAAAAAATAATTTGTAATTTTTAATTCTTTTCTGTATATTTACATTAGTATATAATAATTATAGAATATGAAATGTGTTAAATGTAACATAGAAATACACCCCCTTAGAATAAAAGCACTACCAAATACTAAAGTATGTGTAGATTGTTCTACTGCTGGGGCATACAGAGCTGTAACTACAACTCATGGAACTGGAGATCATACTTGGAATGATATTAAAGTTATGACACCAGAACAATTCTCCCAATATCAAAATACAAACACGAGTGATGATGAAGACACTCATACAATTACTTTTGGTATAGAAAATACAAAAAAGTAATTATATGCCTAAAGCAAAACCACTTAGTAAAGAACAAATATTAGCAGCTATATCTCAAACAAGATCAAATAGAGCAGCTGCTAGGTATTTAAATGTATCTTATCCCCATTATAAAAAATGGGCTGAATTATATGATTCAGCAGAACCAGGTTATAAAAGTTTATTTGAACAGCATTTAAACCCTTCAGGTAAAGGTATACCTAAGTTTTTAAGCAATAAAGGTAAAGAACCCGCATTATTAGATATAATTGAGGGTAGAGTAGATGCTTCTTCTTTTTCTCCTGATAAAATTAAGTATAGACTTGTAAGTGAGGGATATTTATTAGAAGAATGCTCATCATGTGGTTTCCACGAACGCAGGGTAATTGATTATAAAATCCCTCTATTGTTACATTTTAAGGATAAAAATAAAAAAAATTATCGTAAAGATAATATTGAATTTTTATGTTACAATTGTTATTATCTTTCAGTTGGAGATATTTTTAATGAAAAACAAATTGAAGGTATAGAAGATCATAAACCTGTAAGTTCAGGTGAAGTAGATTGGGAATTAGATCCTTATACAGAACAACGGTTAAAGGAATTAGGATTAGGAGATAATGACAAGGATGATGATATGGATATTGTAGCTTATTTATGAAAAAGAAAACAAGAAATATAAAACGTTCTAAGCATGATAAGCTTGTTAAAGATTATGACAAGCAAAAAGAAAAGCATTTAGAAAGATTAGCTACTAAGATGTTAAAAAATGAAGAACAATCTCAAAAGCTAAAAAATAAAAACATCAATTCTGATTTTTTAGATTTATTTTGAATTTTATTGGGAATCCCAATAGTTGTTTTGTATATTACTAACATATAAAATAATAAACAATGAAACATTTATTACTATTATTAATGGTACCTTTTACATTTAGTGGTGAAGCCGAATTAATCCATTATTCACCATCATTGGATTTAACCACACTTCCTGATGAACAACCTAAAATAGAAGTTATTGAAGAAAAAGACCACACAGATTATTTACTAGAAGCTTTAATACAAGTTGAGAGTCAAGGAAATGAAAATGCTGTGGGGGATAAACATTTATCTCGACCTTCAATTGGTGTACTACAAATTAGACCCATTATGGTTAGAGAAGTAAATCGCATACTTAAAAAACATAAAGTAGAGAAAAAATATACTTTAGAAGATAGATATAGTAGAGAAAAAAGTATTGAAATGTTTTATATTTGGCAAGCATTCCATCATGCAGATGATAGTAATGAAGTAATTGCTAGATGTTGGAATGGAGGATCAAAAGGATGGAAAAGAAAATCAACACTATATTACTGGAGTAAAGTACAAATAGAAATCAATAATTTAAAATTACAAAAATTAGCTAATAATGAGTAAAAATTCAAGTAAGCAAACAGTACAAGCATCTCAAGAATGGGTTGTATGGATGACTAAAAGAGGGGTAATTAAAAAGAAAAAACAAAAAGTTAATCCTTTTGCTTTTGATATAAACCAGCATGACTATAGAAGGTAAACCATCTCCATATGATATTTTAGATACGTTTGACGAGGATTTATGGGTAGAACTCATATTAAAAAGCCCCAATACTATTAAAATTATATGTCTTATGTTAAGTTTAGATTTACAAATAGAAAAAGAATATAATGAAAAACAATAACATACTAATCATTGGAGAACATTGTATAGACAAATTTGAATATTGCATTTCAAATCGTTTATCTCCTGAAGCACCCGTCCCAGTACTTAATCCTTATTCTGTTAGAATAAATGAAGGTATGGCTGGAAATACCAAACAAAATGTTAAGGCATTAGTTGAAACTAAATTTTGGGATATTAATTCTATTTTCCCTAAAGATAAAAATACAGGGTATGATTTAACAATAACTAAAACACGTTATATAGAAGAAAAATCAAACCATATGTTTTTTAGGGTTGATGAAGGAGAAGATGATATTGAACCTTTTAAATGGGGAATAGATACTGATGTATTAATTGGTCAAGCTGATATAGTAATTGTAAGTGATTATGATAAAGGATTTTTAAGAAATCTAGATTTAATAGAAATTGCTAATAAATCAACTTTATCTATTTTGGATAGTAAACGTAAACTTACTAATGATATTATTAAGAACTTTGACTTTGTAAAATTAAATAAATCAGAAAGTAATAATAATCCTAATCTAACAACTGATAATATTATAACAACCTTAGGTTCATTAGGTGCTGAATACCAAGACACAATTTACCCATCTCCAAACCCTCAACAAACAATAGATGTAAGTGGAGCTGGGGATACATTCACAGCTGCTTTTATAATAAAATATTATGAAACTAAAGATGTAGATTTATCTATTGAATTTGCTAATGAGAAATCTGCAGAAGTAGTAAGTAAACGTGGAGTAGTGGTTCCTTCTTAATATTTATAATAAAATCATAAAATGGCGTCATACACAGCAGATCAATTATACGGAGCAGGAACACCAATAGAAGCATTAACTGCTGCAACTACTTATACATTTACACTCAGCACACCAGTATCATCGGGTTCTGCTTATTTTACTATAGAAACAGTTAGAAATGCTAATGGGTTTTATGATACACAACCTTCAAATTCATTAGGTTCATATGCTTCATTTACTAGTATAGATGAGGATACATTAATAACATCTTCATTTATATCTTCAGTGGTGGTTCCCCAAGGTGGAGGTTCATATACATTTACTCCAACAGCTAATGTTGCAATTAGTTCTTCATTTCTGAAAACAACAGGAGGAGTTACTTTAACAATTTCATAGTAAATATTTGGTTTCCTAAGGGAGTGTTCGTATATTCAAGGTATAAATAAAGGTTATGTTATATAAATTTCAAAATTTAAATAAGTACGGTACATTAAGAACCCGTATTATTCACTCCCCTGAAGGTACTCCATTTAGTTTTAATCCTAAAGGGTTTGGTAAATTTGTTAATGTTCAAACATTTAAGTATGAATATAAACACCAAGTATTACCTCCTTCACTTTTCACAGATCAAGATGGTCAAAAATGGATTGTACCTACTTGGCAAAAAGTTCACTCAGAAACAACATTAAAAGATATTAATTGGATTAAACCAAAACCTAAAAAAGTAAATGTTGAAAAACATGAATTCAAATTTGAATCAAAATCAGACCCAGGTCATTTTTATAATGTTACTGTAAAAGATAATAAAGTCGATTGTACGTGTTCGGGAAAATGGAGAGCTAAGGATAGACAGTGTCGTCATATGAAAGATGTTAAAAAACAATTAGGCATATGAGTAAAATAACATATGAGTTAACAATTAAAGGATTACCTTACGCTATTAGTAAAGAAAGACAAGAAGATCCTGAATTTAAAAGAAATATATTATTAGCGTTATTCCCGGAGTGTGCTGAATCTCAAGCTATAGTTATTGCTGAGAAAAAATTTGGCCAAAAATTTTATCCCATGCCCTATAATTGGAAAGGTTGGGATATAATCTCGGAAGATAAAAGTATAAAAATTGAAGTAAAACAAACTTCAGTTATGGGGACATCATCAGATTTATCAATTAATGCTACGTGGTCTAAAAAAGATTTATGTACTCATATTATGATATTTGATTTTTTCAATCCTACAATATCCATATCAATAATACCACATGATGAGTTTTTTGCTAGTAAATTTCATGGTAATGCAAAATTATGGAGGTGGAATTCAGATTATAAAGAAAAAACATATTCAACCAGATATGGATGGAATAAAAAAGAAAATGTGGTATTGTTTTTAAAACATAAATTTGAAGAATGAATAAAAAAGAAGTAAAACAAATAATAAATAAAATTTATCCTAAAATAAAAAATTATTATGGTAAATCTGAATATAGTGACCATTTTCCATCAATAAAATACCATCATAATATCTATGCTAGAATTACTGGAGAAGAGAAGATGGATGGTGAAGTATCACCTGCAGCAGAATTTGAAAGAGAAACTAATACCATTTGGATTTATTATCCTGAAGCAATAGATGAAAAATGGGTTATCCAAACTCTACTCCACGAATATACTCATTATCTTCAAGATGCAAATGAGATGAAAAGGTTGTATGATGAAGAAGGATATGAATATGATAATCATCCTTTTGAATTAGAAGCAATTGAAGAAGAATCAAATTGGGAAAAGTTTAAAAATTTTAAATTAATATTACAATAAATAAAAGTTATGGCAGAAAATAGAGGTAGACCAAAAGAAACACCAATTGAAATTAAACAAAAATGGGTTGAAGAACACCATGAAGTTCCATCTAAACCAGAATTAGGATGGTCATCTAAATGGTATTATGATAGAAGTAAAACCCAATTTGGTCCTTATAAAGTAGAAAACACACCTCCTAAAGGATGGAAGGCACCTAAAATTAAACCTGAAAAAGGTAAAGCATATGCCAAACAACCTGTAGTAATGGTTTGGAAAACGTCTAATCGTTCGAATGCTAAAGTAAAAATGAAAGTTTGGAAGAATGAAAATATTGATTACATCCTATCAGCTGATAAATTACCTGGTGTTCCATCTACAGCAATAGTGCTAGAAATTGGGGTAGGTGCAAGTTTTATTGAAAAATATCAATCTAAGTATAATCTGTAATATTTATAATTAAAGAATAAAAATTTTAAATTATGGCAACAAGAGCACAAGTAGCATATATTGATGAAGACATGAGTGAAATCATCACTACTTATAACCATTATGATGGCTACCCAGAAAATTTAGGTAAAGCATTATTAAACCATTATGATAGTGATGAAAAAGCAAAATATATAGCTAGTTCAGGTTATATTTCATATATTGATCCTGAAACTGGAGATGTAGATGCAACACATAATGAATCACCAACTATCATTAGAGATGGAGATGTAGATACATTACTAAGAAAATTTTATGATCATAGTAATGGATCAGGAGCTGATTATGTTTATTTATATGCAGGTCAATGGATTGATTCTTCAATGTACCCAATGACACAAGATAAATTTGTGGCTATGATGATGGATGAGTTAAGAATGACAACTCCTATGTATGATGAAGAAGAAATGATGGAAGAAGGATATGAAGCTAAATGGCAAAAATATCTTTCTGAAGCAAAAATTAATGTAGTGGCAGTAGCTAAAGATGCTTTAAAAGATAAGCCTAATTTAAGCATTTATTTAGATTCTTTAGAAAATGATGTTCGTTTAAATGGTAGTGAATCATATGAAACTTACACATCTGATGATTGGGAAGAAGATTTTGAAAATTACATGGCTGATAAAATGGATATGTAATGGCTCATTCACTTAGATATATCTTACAAAATGTTTCTACTGGAGAATATATGACCTCAACTGGTTGGAGTTCTGATGTAGCAGATGCTAAACGATTTACTCCTGATGATTTAGGCACACTTTCACCAGGTGAATACATTCAATATACAGTTTATACAATTACCTAATGGCACGTCAAACCGTAACCTTACATACCTCTAAAACTAAAAAGAAAAGACCAGGAGTACATGCTAAAACTAGAACTTCTGTTTCTAAAAATGCTAAGCATTATAAGAAAAGATACAAAGGTCAAGGTAAATAATCAAAAAACATCTTAAAGACTTCCACGAAGGGATTTGGCTTAGCCAGATCCCTTTCATATATTCATGGGGTAAAATTAAGGTTATGACAAATTTAGAAAAAGCTCAAAATATATTTAATAGTTTTAAAAGTAAAAACTATACTAGTGAATTAAAAGCAGATACTGCTATTCAATTAGCTCAAAAGGAAGCTAATGAAGTAGGTGTTGGTGTAGAATTTAAAAAATTAGTTATTCAAGATTTATTAAAATAAAGGTTATGATAAAAGTAAATGATTTAGTAGGTGTTTTTCAGTGGGGAACTGATACATTTAAAGTTAAAAGAATTCAAGGTAATAATGTTTTAATTCAGGGTGCTAATAAAGCAACTACTACAGTTCATATTGATGATTGTATTAAAAAAACTTTTAAAGTAATTGCGTAAATATTTGGATACCTGAGATAGGGTTCGTATATTCACATCGTAAGTTAAAAAAATAAAGGTTATGCAAAGAATAAGTTTCAAACAGTTAGAAAAAATTAAAGAATTTTATGGATCTGATGATTTCGAAGTAGGTCATGGTGGTGAAGTTAAAGATGGTAGAGGTGATTATAAATTTGCCGAAACACATTTAACACTCAGATTTGGATACTGGTCAGCAATTAATACTAAAGAGCTTGAGAAAGCATTAGGTGGAAGAGTCAAAGTTGAATTAGATTTTGAAGACTTTGATGATGATTGTGGTTGGAAATATTCATACAAAATATCTTAAAGACTCCCGCGCAAGGATTTGGTTCCCCGAGGAATCGTTCGTATATTTACCCTGTAAATGAGGTGAGAGCCTAAAATTAATAAAAGTTATGTTTAAAAATATCGATTTCAAGTATTTAGTAGGAGCAGTAGGTGCTCTAGGTTTAGGATTATTAACAATGGCAGGTATTGTTCAACAGTATGTTCATTTTGCTGGTGTTGCTAATGAGATGGGATTTGCATTAATGGCAATTTTCATGAGTATTATTTGTATGTTTGGTATTAAAAAATAAGTTATGGAAAATATAAATGCAATTCTCTTAATTAAAGCGCTAGTTCAAGATCTCCCAGCATCAAGATTGATGAGTGAGGATGATAAAAAAGAGTTAATGGAGTTCATTGATGTTCAAATTGCAATTGAAAGTGAATTTGAGATAAAATAAAAGTTATGTTAGTATTTAAAGATTTAGAATGGAATAGTTGGCAAGATGGTGTAGCATCATCTCCAAAATTTGATAATGGATTTCAATTAAGTATAGTTGCAGGTCCTCATAAGTACAGTTCACCTAAAGATGAAAGTAATTCACCTGATGATTTTTCATCATTTGAAGTTGCTATATTTGATCCTCAAGGTAATTGGGCAACTAAAGAATTTTTCCCCAATCATAATGATGATGTTTTGGGTTGGCAAGATAGAGGTCAAATCAATGCATTAATGTTACTAATTCAATCCAAAAATAAATAAATAAAAGTTATGGCAAAACCAATAAAAACAATCGTTACGCCGAAATGGCAAAAAATTAAAGCAATGTATGAAGCAGGAACTAATGGTTCTGATAAGTACGGTACTAACTTCCCAATTGAAGGTGAATTAGATCTAATGTGTCATGAGTTTATTGATATGGTAGGTGAAATTACTCAAGATAGAGGATTTGACTGTGTAGTAGAAGATATTAAAATGGATCTTTGGAAAGAGCGTATTTGGTCATTAGTTGAAAATGCAGGTTTACTCCCAGAAATTGCTTGGAGAGATGATAAAGAATCTGATCGTTTAGAAGCAGAAGATAAATGGAATTCAGATGATGATGAATTTGACTATGATCTTGAATCTAGAGAACATGAAGCTTATAATTTATGATATTTATATTCTGGGATGATCAATGGAACCAACATACCAAACAAAAGACGAAGCAAAGAAGAAGGTCATATGTCTAATCTAATTAGACGTAAAATGATTCAAAAAGATCATGGTGACAATTCTAAATATACTCGTAAAATAAAACATAAGGGTAAAAATGAAGCTTAAACTAGCAACAAAAGTAGAAGTTAAGGATTCACCTGGAAAAGGTTTAGGGGTATTTGCTACTGACCATATTCTAGAAGGTGAGATCATTGAGGAATGCCATTTAGTAACCTTACCTATAGCTAAAGGTGAACCTAGTGATTTACTTATTGACTATAGGTTTAATTGGCCTCAAGATAGTGAATTTGTAGAACAAGTAATTCCTTTTGGGAATGGGTGCATTTACAACCATAAAGATGATAATAATGCTATTTGGAGAGATCACCCACGTTATAAAGCATTCCAATTTGTAGCAGTTAAAAGTATCTACCCAGGTGAAGAAATTTGTACTTATTACGGTGGAGATGATTACTGGAATGAAAGAAGTTATATTGATAAGTTATAAAAAATTATGTTAAATTATTTTATTTATTATTTAATGTTTGGTTTATTAACCAATTTCATAATAGACCTCTTATCAGATCATTTGAATTCTAAAAATAGACTTAGTATAGTAGAAAAAGTGTTTGTGGGTTTATTATGGCCTTGGGCAATATATAAAATAGTTAGTGAATATTATAAAGCAAAATAAATAGTTATGGATTATAAACAGTTATTAGTAGGTGTAGCATCGTTTTTTGTTGCTCATATACTTACATTCTTTCAATTGAATGGTCAATTTTTAAAAACAGATTGGTTTAGAAATAATCAATTTTGGGTAGCAGCAGCAGGTGTTATTTTATCGTATTTTTATATTTGGGGAACTAAATACACTGTAGCAGGATTTGATAATACAATGTGGCCTGCTAGATTTGTAGGATTTGGAGTCGGAATGATAATTTATGCTATTGGTGTTAGTTATTTCTTTAATGAAGGTATAACAAATAAAACAGCAGTATCATTAGCATTATCATTAATTTTAATATGCATTCAAGTACTTTGGAAAAATGGGTAAAAAAAGAGAATATAGAGGTTGTGAATGGGAAAGCCCAATTTATAGACAAATAGTAGCAGAAAAAAAAGCAAAAGAAAATAAACAAGTTATAAATGAATTTAAATCAAAACGTGGAAAAAGAAGTATCTAAAGCTCTTTTATACAACACACTCAGTAATAATACATATATACGATGAAGCCATTATATAAACATGGAGATAAGCTCTATGATATTAAAAGAGAAATACCAACTCATAACTTCCAACAGAAAGGTACTAACCACCTCAATATGGAGTTTGTAAAAGCCTGGAGAGATTGGTTAGGTGTGGATCATGTTTTGAGAACCCAAACGCACTTTTTATTTGTAATGAATGTAGATGATGTTGAATTTGAAGAAGTAAGTAATGAAGAAGCCGTTTAAATACGAGTACCGAGAGGAAGATGAGTTTAAGTATGCTGGAAAAGATATGTGGGTTAAGAAGCCACGTAAGCAGAAGCCTAAAGTAAAGAAATTTAAGTATAAAGACTTGTAAGATATACGTATTAGTATTTGGTTACCGCATATAGGGTTCGTATATTATAATCATATAAATAAAAGTTATGTCATTGGAAATAAAGCAATTCATTGAGCAAATGAGGAATACCTCAAGTGCTTTAGAGAAAATTGAAATCATTAAAGGTAGTAGTAAATTTATTCATAAGGTACTTGAATACACCTACAATCCATTTAAGCAGTATCATGTTACAAGTAAAACTTGTATGAAAAATGCACACTTGAAGAGTAACCATAGTTTAGATTTATTTGAAGTATTAGATAAATTAACAACTAGAGAGGTTACTGGACATGATGCTATTAAGTTGGTTAATGGATATGATAGTGAGTTTCTTTTGAAGATAATTGATAAAGATTTAGGTGTAAGAGCAGGAGATTCTATCATTAATAAAGCAATTCCAGGTCTAATACCCACATTTAAAGTTGCATTAGCTAAAGAATATGAGGGTAAATGTAATTGGGAAGATGGTTGGTATGCTTCTAGAAAATTAGATGGAGTTAGATGTTTAGCTGTTGTTGGTGATGATGGTATTTGTAAGCTTTATTCTAGAATGGGTAAAGAATTAACTACACTTAATAAAGTAAAGGAAGCAATTGAAGCAACTGGAATTGTAAATACTGTATTTGATGGTGAGATTTGTTTAGTGGATCAAGATGGAAATGAAGATTTTCAAGGTATAATGAAGCAATTGAGAAGAAAAGATCACCAAATTGAAAATCCAGCTTATATGATATTTGATATGTTACATAAGCCAGTATTTGAGGATAAAAAAGGTGGTGAGGAATTAGGAAGTAGATTACATAAATTAAGATCGTTTTTAGCAGGTAGAAATATTAATAATGATATTTTACGTTACACTGAGCAGTATCAGATTACAGATGATGAGCATTTAGAAACTTGGATTAAATTAGCTGGAGAAAATAATTGGGAAGGTGTGATGTTAAGAAAGAATGTTGCATATGAAGGTAAGCGTACTAAAAACTTAGTTAAAGTAAAGCAATTTCATGATGCTGAGTATGAAGTATTAGATTTCGATTGTGATGATCATGAAGTAGTTAGAGATGGTAAATCAGAAACTATTCAAATGTTAGCTCAAGTATGGATTGAACACAAAGGTCATAGAGTAAAAGTTGGTAGTGGTTGGTCTCAAGAGCAAAGATTGCAATATATGGATGGTTCAATTGTAGGTAAAATAATTACTGTACAATATTTTGAGGAAACCACAAATGATAAAGGAGGAATTTCATTAAGATTCCCAACTGTTAAAGTAGTACATGGTGATAAAAGAGAAGTATGATGGAAAAACCAATATTTTCAATAAGCACATCGTTTTATAATAGAGGTAAGTGGGTAGATCATGTTTATGAGACTATTAAAGCTCAAACTTATCCTTATTGGGAATGGGTTGTGACTGATGATTTTTCAACTGAAGACAGTGCTGAGGAAAGGTTAAGGGAAATTGCTAGAAATGATTCTAGAGTAGTATATTACAATCAATCTAGAAAGAAAGAAGTATTTTATAATCCGCAGTATGGTTGTAGTGGTAATATTGTCATGCAATTAGATAGTGACGACGAAATGTACGCTAATTTACTGGAGATATACGCGAAATACTTTATGGAGGATCCAGAATTAATGGGAATTACTTGTGGTCATTCAATGAAGAAGGATTTAGAAGTTTATACTTCAATTTCAAATTATGCTTTACAAGTTAGACATAATATTAATTTTGCTCCAATGGCTAGAGCATGGAGAAATACAATCCCACATTTTGATTTGAATGGTGAATTAAATTGGTGGCAGAATGATACTAATATTATAAGACATATTGAAGCTAGAGGTAAAGTATTATTTATACCTAGAGAACTTTATGTATACAATTACAGTGGTGATTCTATTTCTAAAAAAGATTATTCTTATGAAGATGTAAAAGCAATTGAGTTGGAAAGAGTTAGAATTGAAAATAGATTTCCTGATTTAGATAATAAAGATAAATGTACTTTTGATTTAAAATATCTTCCTATTGATAGATTATCTTGGGCTTTTTATAATTGTGATTTTAATAAATCAACTTCTTCAAAGAAAATAAATTTTATAAAAGCGGATATTTGGCCATATGAGAAACATTTATTGAATGAGTTATATTATGATCATTCGTTGAGTTATAACGGTAATCCTCGCGAGAAATACGATGAAATCGTGGTGTATTTGAATGAATCTACTTGGAAATATTTAAAAAATAAAGGTGAGGATTTGAAAAAGAAATATCCTAATATTCCTGTTAGGTTTTTTGTTGATGAACATCTTTGGAAAGCAACTCCTGAACAGTTAAAAGTATTTGGTAGATTTTCTTTTTGGAATACTGAAGGATTAATTCATGGTTTTTTATTATGAGAATAAGTTTAAATTTGCAATTAGTTAGAAAGCATTTAACCCCTTTAATGAATAGTTTAACAGGGTTAGATTATTATTTTTATGGAGGGTGTCTTAGAGATTTATATCAAGGTAAGTTACCTAATGATTATGATATAGGTTGTAAAACAGTAGAGGATCTTCAAGCTTTAATAGAGAGATTGAAGGAATTAGGGTGGGTGCTAGAAATGGAGACTGCTTTTGGTTTAAAATTTAAATATTTAAATAATACAATTGATGTCAGTACTGCTGATTTGATGGAACCTATTGAAAGAATTAGTCAATTTGATTTTACTATTAATTCTATAGCTTACACTCCAGAAAACATTTGCATGTTTCACAATACAACCTTTAATGATATTGGAGAAAGAAAATTAGTACCATTAAAAAACTATGTTGAGAATGATGAAGTTTTAGCTGACCGTTCAATTAAATTTTGGAAAGATGGATATCACTCCAAAGGTAATACTTTAGAATCCCCAATAATGTTTTCACTTTCATCAGTTTATGTAGCTGAGGTTAATTATGGTGTATTTGACGTAAGAAAACGTTAAAAATAATTGGCGAGGGATTTGGTTTCCCGAAGGAGCGTTCGTATATTTATGGTGTTCGAGAGTTCGGGCATTTAAAAATAAAGGTTATGCAAGTAAAAGTAAAAGTTCAAGCGCAGTATTTCGAGAATTATAATGTTGATGCAGATGGTTTCAACAATTATGGTGATAAAAAACCACATTGGAAACCTAAGGGTGGTCAAGAGTTTATTTTCCCCGTTGATAGTGATTGGGTGATGTATGTTGATGAAAAGGAGATGATCGAGGCAATCGATCAGATGCTTGCTAATCAAAGCAATGTTGCTTGTAAGTATGAGTACATTGATCATGATGTTGATTTTGGTGAGCCAATAGTTCTTGAAGGTCTCGAAGAGATGGCTGCAGAAATATTTGGAGAAGCAAAATAGTGTTCGTATATTTACAGGGTAAATGAGGCGCGAAGCCATAAAAAAATAAAGGTTATGTTAGAAAAAAAAGTAAAAAGAGGTAGACCAAGAAAACAGGTTTTAGTAGGTAATGGTGTTGAAACAAGATTCAAACCAACTACTATGAAAATGGATAATTTTGAGTTTGATCCTCAATTGTTTGTTCCAATGCAAACTGGAACTAAAATTGATGCCTTACTTTCAAGTGAAGGTGGTATGATGAAAGGTACTAATGTTGCATTTGTTGGTGATCCAGGTGTTGGTAAAACTACAGTTTTATTAGATATGCTTGCTAATATGAAAGCAAATGGTAGTAAAACATTGTTTATATCTGGTGAAATGAATCAGATTGATATGGTAGGAATGGTTAAAAGATTTCCTAAGTTTGGTGATTTACCTATATTGTTTATGGGTGATTTTATTGAGCATGATCCATTAGTTATACTAAAATCAATACTTAGTGAAGGATTTGATTCTGTATTAGTAGATTCATTTGCTGAACTTGCAGTTGCTGTTACTGATTTTCATGGTGGTACTATGAAGAATGCAGAAACTAAATTGTTGAATTTATTTGAGCAACATAATAAAGGTGGTAATCAAGAAAAAAGAAATACTAACTTTATGATAATACAACAAGTTACTAAAGGTGGTGAGTTTGCTGGTTCAAACAGATTTAAACATATGATAACAGCAATGGCACACATAAAGTTCCAAGAAGATAATCAAAGAGCTATATGGTTTAGTAAGAATAGAAGAGGTGGTGAAATGAATAAGTTGTTTTTCAGCTTAAATCAGAAAAACCATGTTGGATGGTTAGGTACAGCACCTTTAAATAGTGAATTTTAAAATATAGTTATGGATGAATTAGAAATACCAACCCAAGAAATAGTAGATCAAAGTTATGCTAATGCACTTGATCTGCTATTGGGTAATATTAGTTTTGAAGATTTAGCTGATAAAGGTGAATTTTATTTACCTAAAGATTATGATGATCCTAAAGTTGTAATACAGTACTTTGAGGACATTGAAGATTATGAAACCTGCATTTTAATTAGAGATAAAAAGTTATGATAAGAGATAAAAGAGAAAATAGTGAAATGGTAATTGACTTAACAGGTCCAGATGGAAATGCTTATGCTCTTCTGGCATATGCTAAGAGATTTGCTCAACAATTCGATTTAGATTTTAATCAAATTAAAGATGAAATGACATCTGGTGATTATGAGAATCTAATTCGAGTATTTGATGATTATTTTGGTGAAATTGTAATATTAGAAAGATAATATGGAATATAAAAATAGATACGGAGACGTTTTTACATTTACCAAACAAGAGGATGGTAGTGTGTTATGGGAAGGTGAATTTAAGCATTGTAGGATTGGAAGTTCTAATGACTATAAATTAGCTTATCAGAATTACTGTAAAGATAGTTCAAGCATGGGAATTCCTCCAATGCATATTGAAGAATTCAAAGAAGCAATTCATGAATCTGTTTATGATGAAAACGATCGATATGTAGGACCCAGTGTTATTGGAAAACAATACCAAAACCTGGTAAAGTCAAATCCATGGATTAGCATGGTAGATCCGAGCGGTGGACCTTTCATTAATGAACATTCTAAATTAGATATTTTCGGTGAAGAATTAAAAGGTCTTTGTGTTCAACTATTTGAACCCATTGAAACAGGTTATAAGATTATTACCTATGGAGAGTTTGACCATTTAGCTGATACTAAAATCATAGGAGGAATAATTAATACAACTGAGAAATGACAAATAAAAAACACTTAGTAGTAATAGGACATCCTGATAGGAAATCATTTTGTTACAGTGGTATATTTAGTACAATCATTAGAGAGTTAGAAACTAACAATGAATCCTTTGAAATTATAGATGTGTATGATGATAAACTACACAGAAACAGAGAAGACTTAATTGCAGAGTATAAAGACTTAGTTACTTGGTCAACTCATATCTATTTTATATCTCCAGTATGGTGGTTTAGAATGACACCTAAAATGGAAACATTTTTTGATGAAGTTCTTACTCCTGGGTTTGCATATAAGTTTGTACCTATGTTTGGTAAATATGCTTACCCAAAACCGTTTTTGAAAGACAAGAAGGTTAGAACATATATTACACATGGAGCACCAATGTTACCTGTTGTTACTTTATATCTTAATTCCGTTAAGTTAAGATTGGTAATGGGGGTTTATACATTTGTGTTTGGATGGAAACCATCGAGATGGTTTAAAACAAAACAATTCTGGTCTGTACCATTTGTATCACATGAAAAAAGACAGAAGTATTTGAAAATAGTAGAAAAAGATATTAAAAAAGATTTGAGTTATGGTAAGTAAAAAAGGTAGAAAATACGATAGAGAAAAATGGGGATGGAAATCTGAAGATGAGGTAAATGAACATTGTCATTACTCAGGTTTACCTTCACCATTAGCTTATACTGATGATGTTAAACATCCTTATTATGATAGTGATAAGAAAAAGAAAAGAGATGAATATGCTGCAAAAGCAACCTTGGCTTGTATTATAGGAGGCATTATATTGGCTATAATTAGTTTATTTATTTAAATGAATAGCAAAGAAAGAACTGAAAAATTTGTTACTGATGCACTTGGTGTTTGTGCAATTATAATGTCAATTTTACTAATATTAAGTTTTATACTATAATGGAAGGGCCAACTATTAATATTATTACTAGAGCATCTCGTATTAATTTCTTTAAATTGTGTTATGAATCTATACACAATCAAACGTATACTAATGTTAATCATATTGTTACTTATGAAACACCTGAAATGTATGATAAATTAAAACATTATAAAGATATTACGTTAGTTAAAGTTCCACATAAATCTAAAATTAAGGGTTTAGTTGTAAGTTGGAACCATAATGTTAAAACTGATAATTACTTAAACCCAGATCATGAGTTTTTAGATTATCAAGTTTTGGATCATGGTAAAGATCATAGCAATAATAGGCTTATTAATGAACATAAAGATGTAGAACCTGATGTTTTTGAATATGATAGAAATGGAGATTCATTTCATACAACAGGAGATAAAACATGGAGAGAATATGGTACACATGCTCCTTATAACTGGTATTTGAAAATAGCAGAAAAAGCACTTTTACCAGGTTGGGTAATGTATGTTGATGATGATGACCAATTAAATGGGAATGGTACATTAGAAAATGTAGTTAGTGAAATTCATAAACATGATGAGGATACATTACATATTTTTAGATTTACTTACCCTAATGGTGATTTAATTCCTGATGATTTTAGACATGAAATGTATAGGATAGGTTATCCGTTTGTACATAAACAGGTTAGTGGGGTATGCTTATGTTTCTCAACTGAATATACTGACTACACTTATTGGGATGAGTGGAGTAGTGCTGATTATAGAACAGCTAGAGCATTAAGAGAAATTATCCCTAATTTAAACATATCTGAATTGGTTGCTGTTAGGTTAACTAATGGTACAAATGGAGGATTATTAAAAGATATATAAATGATAAATAAACAAGATAAACAAGATAAATATATTGACTTAACTTTAAAGGCAATGATAATTTTATGCCTTACAGGTCTTTTGATATCAATGACAAATTTATTTTTAAAACTTAAATCAAAGGAAAATAAATATATTAATCAAATTGAAATGCTTGAAGAAAGAATATTCAATATAGAAATTGAAAATGCTGTTATATTTGATGAAAATGTGAAATTAAGAGAATGTTGTAGTGATGATGAAGGAAATATATTTGATGAAAATGGTTATGAGAAAATTTAGTAAAAATACAGTAATACAAGAACATATTATTCCAACACTTATAGTTGTGGGTTGGTTTGGGTTATTATTAGCGTTAGCTATTATGTTTACCAATGCTTAAAAAAATATTAATTAACATATTATTGAGGTTTAAGTCATTAAAGAAAAAACGTAAAAGAAAGTCAATATGGGATCTTTAACTAGAACAGAGAAAGAAACATACTTAAAAATGAATGGTTGGTGGGCTCATTATCATATGGACTGTTGGTTTGATGGT
>Ga0181409_1000017_pt1 | contig 50979 bp, 49 predicted proteins | sample 32SPOviralmetaG_FD_130138 | JGI IMG/M metagenome (GOLD analysis project Ga0181409, IMG submission 130138) | Marine viral communities from the oligotrophic San Pedro Time Series (SPOT) site, San Pedro Channel, CA, USA - 32 SPOT_SRF_2012-05-30 | ecosystem: Environmental > Aquatic > Marine > Strait... | reverse complement strand
ATAAAATGTAACTACCGCACCTAAAATAATTGTAACTAATAAAAATAATTGAAAAAATACTCTAGTGTAATTCATTATATAATATATAATAATAATATATATTTATGAAAATAATAGGTTTAGCATATGCTAATTGGTGTCCTCATTGTACTTCATTAAAACCACATTGGGATACAATGAAACAAAATTTGTCTTCTGAATGTCGTGTAATTGAAGTTGAAGAAAGTGATTTTAATAAACAAAATAAGATTGATGAAATTAATCATGAATTAAAAGGAGATTCAGAATTACAAATTCACGGATATCCAACTATGTTTAAAATTAATAATGGAAAAATAGATTATTATAATGGAGAACGTGACGTTAAATCAATGTCTTTATTTTTTGATGGTCCAAAAAAAGCAAAATCAAAAACACAGAAAAAAAACAAAACAAAAAAAGGAAAAAAGTCTAAAAAAAATAAAACAAAAAAAATGAAAGGTGGAGAAGTTGTTACGAAAAAAGATGAACCAGATGGAATAATCAAGAGTTTTATAGCGAAAACAATTAATGTTAACAATGATTGTCAGGAAATTATTAATGATACTTCTTGTAGCATACCTAAATCTAAAAGTGATCAAGTTATAAATATTTGTGATTCACAAGTTTATAAAGGCCCAACAAAAGGTTTTACCCCTTCTGTTTATTCTGCTGATGATTTTGTAAAATTGGATCCACAAACAATGAACTTATTGGTCCAAACAGTTATAAAAAAGATAGCACCTAATAAGAAGATAGAACAATATGATAGTATATGTAAAAAAGAATCATTATATAAATATGCCTTAGTTGGAAAAAAATTTTCAAGTAATAAGAATAAGACAGATGAAGAAGGAAAACCAGTAGATGAAAAAGGAAGACCAATAAAAGTAATAAGTGTTGAGGAATATATAAAAGAAATAAATAAAGACAAAAATGTTAATCCTGAATATGAATGTAACAAAATTATTGGATGGTTAAAATCTGTTTTTGAAAACTTAGATTTTCTTTTTGAAAAAATTCAATTTCATCATTGTGATCCAAAAGCAGCTCAATTATTTTTAGATGGAGATACAGTAATATTAGGTGACTTAGATAAAGTGACTTTTACATTGAAAATTCAGGGGCATGCAAAACGTATGCTTTTATCAAGATTTGCCATAGGTAAAGATAAAGTTAAAAATATAGTTAAAAAATCATTGAAAACAGTTGCTAAACCATTCAAAACACTTGGTAAAAAACTTCATTTTATAAGTGGTGGATCAATACCAGAAGATATGCGTTTTGAGTTAGAACCACGTAAAACTAATATATTTGAAAAAGCAGCATTTATGGCTTCTATATTACTACAATTAGACAATACATTGTATGAAACAATTGTAAATAAAATAACAAAATTAAACGAAACAGATGATGTAAAAAAAATATATGGATTTATTGATCAAGGTAAACTTCAAAAAACTAGAGATAATGAAAGTAAAATCGAAAAACTCGCTGGACATTCTACAGCAAGTATTTGTGTTAATAATACAAAGGTAAATCAAGAAAAAAAAGAAGATAAAATTACTCTTAAATCAAACGCTAGTCTTGTTAAGAACAGCGATAATGATTTAGTTATTGAATATAACCCGTAAATTAATAACTAATAAATATATATAATGGAAAAAAAAAATAAAACAAAGAGAACGTGGTCAAAAAAATATAAAAAATCTATTAACTGTAAAAAACCAAAAGGATTTTCACAAAAACAATACTGTAAATATGGAAGAAACAAAACAAAAAAAATAAAAAAATAAAATCATTTAAACATATATCATTATATCTTTAATAATATATGTACAAGGCTATATTTAACAGGATTAAGAAAATTATTCCTAAGATTTCAGATACAGAAATGATAGCTCTAAGAAGTGGTACAACCTCAATTGATAAAGAAATATTTTTAGGTAAGGTTAATTATCCATCTCTTGTAAAAAAAGAAAATAAATTTCCGGAAGACAAAATAGATGAGTTAGTAAATAAATACGGTAATTATCAAAGTATATATCCAAAAGCTCCTTATAAAGAAATATTTGATTATATTGGTAAAAACAAATTCTTATCATTTATAATAGATGAAAAATATGGTGGTATGAATCTGTCAGTATCAGAGTTGTCGTCAGTTCTTTGTAAAATAGCATCAGCTAGTCCTCCACTAGGTGTTTCAGTAATGGTACCAAATTCATTAGGTCCAGGAGAATTATTACAACATTATGGTACTGAAGAACAAAAAAATAAATATCTACCTGGTCTAGCTAATGGAGACTTTATTCCTTGTTTTGGATTAACAGGTCCAAATAATGGTTCTGATGCGACTGGTTCTATTGATGAAGGAGAGTTATTATCGGGTGAAAATGGTGAAAAATATATTGAAGTTTCAGTAAATAAAAGATATATTACGTTAGGACCAGTAGCTAATTTGGTAGGTGTAGCTTTTAATTTAAAAGATCCACAGGGATTGTTATCATCTGGTAAACCAGGTGTAACATTAGCTTTAATAGAAAAAGGAACATGTGGATTGCTACAAGAAACACATCATAATCCTTTAAATGCTGGATTTCCAAACGGAACATTAAAAGGAAAACTAAGAATACCTATTGAAAAGGTAATAGGTGGTGAAGAAAATGTGGGTAATGGATGGAAAATGTTAATGGAATGTTTAGCTGCTGGAAGAGGAATATGCTTACCTGCTACTGCTAACGCATCGTCAAAAACAGCAATGGTAGGAATATATGAATATGCGAAGCATAGAAAACAATTCAAATTACCATTAATTAAAATGGAAGGTGTACAACAAAAAATGGTAAATATGTTATATAATACATGGCTTATACAGTGTAGTGTTGGATTAACAAATAATTTATTAGATTCAGGTGAAAAACCTGCTGTTTTATCAGCTGTTATGAAACAACAAACAACAGACAGAGCAAGAGATATATTAAATGATGCGATGGATATTCACGCAGGAAGTGCTATATGCTTAGGTGAAAATAATTTCTTGGAAAAGTTTTATCGTTCTGCTCCAATAGGAATTACTGTGGAGGGAAGTAATACTCTAACACGTAATTTGATAATATTTGGACAAGGACTCAATAAGAGTCATCCTTATATATCTCCTATTTTGGAATCTATATTAAATGATGACTTATCTAGTTTTAAGAGTGGTTTTAAAAATATTGTTTTTCATAGTTTAAAAATGAAGTTTATGAGTTATACTAATTATGAATGTTATAATGAATTAGAGAAACAAACTCTACATTTTGCTAATTTGGCTAATTTTATTGCGTTAAAAGGTGGTTCATTGAAATCTAAACAAATGTTGTCATCAGATATGGCTGATATTCTTTCTAATTTATATCTGGGACATTCTGTTCAATGGTATCATAAAAACTATAATATCAGTGAAAAATTAACTGAATATAGTATTGATCGCCTGTGTCAAGAAAATCAGCGCATATTTAATAGAATAATAGACAATAATGGTTATTTGAGATATTTATTGTTTTATATCAAAAAACCAGAAAAATCATATGATTACACAACAACATATAATATGATAAATGAACTATATAATAATCCATTGGTATTGGAGTCATTGAAAAAAGATATTATTATAAAAGATACATCATTAGAAAAATTATTAAAATTATCGGAATTGGAAGGTGTAGATGATGTAAAATATAATGAACTATATAATGAAGTCATTCAGGTAGGTGAATATACAAATCCTGTATAATAAATGACCGTTATATAATATAAATGAATATCCTAGAAAATTGAAATAAAATAATAATTATAATTTATTTCAATTAAAAATGTCAACAAAGTTAAATAATAAATTTCGATTGTTTGATTTTCGAGAGAAAAACCAAAGAGTTGGATATAATGAAACTATCTATACAATAATAATGTATGGTATAAATGAACAGGGTAAAACATGTTACATTGAAGTAAATGATCATAAACCATTCTTTTATATTAAAGTACCTCATGATTTTACAGAATTAAAAGCTGAAAATTTAAAAAAAAGTATAAAAAATGAAACAAATATGTTAAATAACTTTAAATGTACATCGACAATAATAGAGATGAAAAAATTATATGGATTTTCAGGAGGTAAAAAGGACAAATTTGTAAAACTTACATTTGATAATATGACTACATTTAATCGTGTAAAACAGTTATGGGGAAATAATGTAAAAACTTGTTCAACCGGTAAATATTTAAAAACTCAAGATTACGAATTGTATGAAAGTAATATTCCTCCAATGTTACGTTTCTTTCATATTCAAGATATAAGTCCATCTGGTTGGATAAAAATAAGAGGTGTAAAACCGGATTTACAGAATGAAAAATCATATTGTAATTATAGTTTTGTATGTTCGTATAAAAATATTGTTCCGTTACCAGATAAGGAAACCGCAACTCCTTTTAAGATATGTAGTTTTGATATAGAAGCTAGTAGTAGTCATGGTGATTTTCCATTACCGCTTAAATCCTATAAAAAATTAGCAATGAATGTAGTTGATGTACTTAAATCACAAGAATCTATAATTAAGGAGAGTAATATTAAAGATTTCTTATATAAAATAATATTTACAGCATTTGGTTATGGTAAGTTAGAAAATATTGATAAAGTTTATCCAAAAAAAAAATGTAAAAAAGAAGAAATAAAAAAAATATTAGATGAATATATTGATATCGATGTTTTGAATATTAAAAATGGATTATGGGATCAGAGAAAAGAGTATATGATTAAAAATACAGAATTATTTGGTAGTGAAGATGATAATAATGATGAAAATGTTGATGATAAACAAACCAAATTATTTGTACAAAAAAAGAATATTATAAAAAAAGGTTCGACTATAATTGATTATTTATTAAGTAAAAAATCCAGGGATGAAAAAATAACGGCATTAGATATTGCATTAACTAGTATATTACCAGATCTAAAAGGAGATGATGTTACTTTTATAGGATCTACCTTTTTGAAATATGGTGAAACAGAACCTTATAGAAATCATTGTTTGGTATTAGGTGGTTGTGATGATGTACCTGGGGTTGATATTGAAACATGTAAAGACGAGCGTACATTACTTAAAAGTTGGACACAACTAATATGTGATGAAGATCCTGATATAATTATTGGTTATAACATTTTTGGTTTTGATTATGAGTTCATGTTCCGAAGAGCACAAGAAAATAATTGTGAAACTGACTTTTTAAGATTGTCACGTTCACATACCTTTAATAAAGAACTACAAATTCCATTTAGAAATGTATGTGGAAAACTCGATTATACAACGGGAGATGTTGCGTTTAATGGTATTGAAAATAAACAATTGGTTATTGCTAGTGGAGAATATGATTTGAAATTTTATGATATACCAGGGAGATTACAAATAGATATGTATTCATATTTTAGACGTGATTTTAATTTATCGTCATATAAACTAGATGATGTTGCTAGTTCATATATTAGTGATAGTATAAAACATTATGAAAATACTACAGATGATGAAGGAAATCAAACATGTGACTTATATAGTTCTAATCTAACAGGACTTCATGTAAATGATTATATACATATTGAATTGGCTAGTTTTACAGTTGATTATTATGCTAGTGGAAAAAAATTCGTTGTGAAAAACATTAAATCAGGCGAACATAAAGGAAAAAAATATAAAATAATAGTTATTGAAGGTCATCATCATTTTGATGCTAAAAAAAAGTTGAAATGGGGTGTAGCTAAAGATGATGTAACTCCTCAAGATATTTTCAGATTAACAAATGGTAGTGATTCAGACCGCGCAAAAGTCGCAAAATACTGTATTCAGGATTGTAATCTAGTACATCACTTAATAAATAAAATAGATGTTATTACTGGTTATGTGGAAATGTCTAATATATGTAGTGTTCCAATTAGTTTCTTAGTATTTCGTGGTCAAGGAATAAAATTAACTAGTTATGTAGCCAAAAAATGTAGAGAAAAGAATACATTAATGCCGGATTTGGAAAAGAAAGAATCAGACAGTGGATATGAAGGAGCAATAGTATTACCCCCAAAGTGTGAAATGTATATGGATAATCCTGTGGCTTGTGTTGATTATAGTTCTTTATATCCTTCATCAATGATAAGTCAAAATTATTCACACGATAGTAAAGTATGGACTCAAGAATATGATTTAGATGGAAATTTATTACATCACAAAACATGGGGAGAAAGAGATGCTTTGGGTAATTTTATATATGATAATTTACCTGGTTATGAATATATTGATATCGAGTTCGATGTTTTTGAATGGAAACGAAAAAATGAAAAAAGTAAACAAGTAAAAGAAAAAGTAGGTGTAAAGAAGTGTCGTTGGGTACAGTTACAAAATAACGAAAAATCAATTATGCCTTCTATTTTAGAAGAATTATTAAAAGCCAGAAAAGATACCCGCAAAAAAATTAAACAAGAAAGTGATCCTTTTATGCAAAATATATTAGATAAAAGACAATTAGGGTATAAGGTTACAGCAAATTCATTATATGGTCAATGTGGTGCTCGAACATCGACATTTTATGAAAAAGATGTTGCTGCTTCAACTACAGCAACCGGTCGAATGATGATTATATATGCTCGTCGTATGATCGAAGAAATATATGGAGATTTGAAATATACATTAAAAAATGGCGAAACAGTACAAACTAGAGCAGAATATGTGTACGGTGATACAGATTCAGTGTTTTTCACATTTAATTTGGAAGATTTACAAGGAAATAAAATAAGAGGACAACGTGCATTGGAAATAACAATTGAAATAGCTCAAGACGCAGGTGAATTATGTAGTCAGTTTCTCAAACCACCAATGTGTTTAGAATATGAAAAGACATTAATGCCGTTTATATTATTATCAAAAAAAAGGTATGTCGGAATGTTATATGAAGAAGATCCTAACGTAGGGTATTTAAAATATATGGGTTTGTCAATCAAACGTCGTGATTCTTGTGATTATCTCAAAGATACATATGGTGAAATTATAAATATACTTATGCAAAAACAAAATGTAAATGATGCTATAGAATATTTAAATAATTCATTACAACAACTCATTGATGGTAATGTTGCGATGGATAAACTTTCAATTACAAGAGCTTTAAGAAGTGATTATAAAAATCCTCAACAGATTGGACATTGGGTATTATCCGATCGCATTGGTAAACGTGACCCAGGAAATAAACCTAAACCGGGTGACAGAATCAAGTATTTGTTTATACCAAACAAAGACAAGAAAGCATTAACTGGAAATAAAATAGAAACACCAGAATATATTAAAGAAAATAATTTGAACATTGATTATGCTCATTATATTACAAATCAATTAATGAAACCTTTGCAACAATTATTTAGTTTGGCGGTTGAAGATATATGGAAAATTCAAAAGAAACCACAGGCAATAAAAAAATATCAGCGTGAAATCCAATCACTATATGATAAATACGAAGATGATCTGGAATTGATTATGAAAGATCGAGAAAAAATAGCGTCTGCAAAAGTGAAAACGTTATTATTTGATAAGTTTTTAAAAATAATTGATAAACAACAGACAAAAGCGTTCGCAATGGAGACAAATTATTCGATTGAATCGTTTATTACACGAGTTTGAGGTAAAAATATATTAATAAAATTGTCTTCTTTTAAATCGACAAAATCAAGTAATTCGTTGGTTAATCGATTCAACGATCCGTTGTATTTATTGAGTAACCCCAGTCCGTGATGAGAAATAAGATCTTTTCTATTTAATTTCTTAAAGTCATTTTTTGTTTTTAACTTTAATATTGTCTTCAACCAGTTCAAGTAAATAATACAATTCTCTTTGTTCGTCCAAAAATTATTTATCACGTGTAATTTTCCTGTTTTTGTCTTAATAAGACAATCTTTGACAAATTCTTTTGGTTTGACTTTTGGCTTTTCAATCTCTACAGGTTGATCAATAATTGTCTGAATAGAATTAATATCTTCATGTATTTTATTCAGACAATTATTTAAGTTTAAAAGCTTCTTTTGAATCTCATTTTTGGCGTGACGTGTTAGCATTGTATAATAATATTAATACTATAAATATAATTTTTTTATATCAATTTTATGTTTTTTTAGATGACAGCCTTATCATTATCTATGTTAGCATAGATATAACGATAATATATAAAAGTGAAAAATCATTAGTAAACAATATTTTTTAATAAGTTTTTAATTATAAAAAAATAGAAAGGTATATTATCGATATACATTATGAATAATGATGAATTAGAAATTATTTTACCCGATGATTTTCATCACCATTTTCGTGACAATGAATTTCTGAATGATACAGTATATCACGCAATGAAAAGGTTTGGAAGGTGTATAGTAATGCCTAATACAATTCCACCAATACGAAATAAATTAGATGCTGATAATTATTTTAAACGTATTACGAAATCATATATATATAATAAAAATCATAATTCGAAAAATCATAATAGTTTTCAACCATTAATGACATTATATTTGACGGATAAAACGACTCCACAAGATATAATCGATGCAAAACAATATGGAATATTAGCTTGTAAATTATATCCCGCTGGGGCAACAACAAATAGTGAATATGGAGTAACAGATATAACAAACATAACAAATGTATTACAGACAATGTCTGAACAAGAAATAATATTGTTAGTACATTGTGAAGTCACTGACAAGAAATATGATATTTTTGATAGAGAAAAATACGGAATAGAAATGATGTTACGTCCTATTATAAATAAGTTTCAAGATTTAAAAGTCGTTATGGAACATATTACAACTGAAGAAGGTGTTGAATTTGTAAAAAATTGTGGACCGAATGTTGCCGCAACTATAACAGCACACCATTTACTCTATAATAGAAATCACTTATTAGTTGGTGGAGTGAAACCTCACTTGTACTGTTTACCTATACTAAAAACTGAAAAAGATAGACACAGTTTATTAGAAGCAGCTACTTCAGGTAATCCAAAATTTTTTTTAGGTACAGATAGTGCTCCTCACATAATAGGAAATAAAGAAAGTGACTGTGGCTGTGCTGGTGTATTTACTGGTCACGCAGCAATTGAATTATATGCTGAGGCATTCGATAAAGTTAATAAATTACATATGTTGGAGGGATTTTCTTCAATATATGGAGCGAATTTTTATGGTTTACCAATAAACAAGCAAAAAATTAAATTAAAAAAATCATACGATGGAATAAAAATACCAGATAAATATAATTTTGGAAATTCATTTGTAAAACCACTTCGAGCAGGAGAATTAATTCATTGGTATATTGACTAATAATATAAATATTTTTATTATTTGTTGATTTTATAGCTGTTCTTCAACTTCACTTTGAGAAACATCAAATTGTAATGGAATATCCATTGATATCATATGTCCATTTAAATTAGGTAATGATAATGGTTGAATAGCATTAATTGTTTGTTCAATAATGCTCTGAAGATTTTGAGTTGTTAGTGAATTTACACGAGTTAAAGGTTGACCATGGGCCAATGATAAATCTTGATTTATATCTGAATTAGTTCTTCTAATAGGAGACGGAGGAGGAGAATTTATTGTATCATTATTTGAAATATCATTTACGGATGTGTTATTTGTATTATTTACAGGTGTATTTCTCAAAGTACTTACATTTCTAATATCATGTCTACAAACAGGACATCTAACATTATTTGAAAACCAATTACGTATAGCATCTTCTCTGAAAGCATGACCACAATGATTTAATATCATAACACTTTCACCATCTTCAAAGTTTTCAATAGTTATTGGACAAGAATTATGTTGTAACGGCTCATCTGAATTATAGACCAATGTACTTGATGCTCTATTTATTTGTTCTTCAGTTGGTGCTACTGGAACATTTTGAAAAAAATTAGAAAAGTCTGTAGTAGGGATAAATTCAAAATGCATACGTGTTTGCTGACTTTGTTCAGTTCTTTGTCTTGATATATTTTCATTCCTCATTTCAGTAATTAAAGAAGACATTAAAGATAATGAATTATCTTGGTATGTTTGCATATTTTGATTATATTCATTTATTAAATTGTATAACATTTGTATATTTGTAGGATATTGTCTATTTCTAGTTCTATTAAAAGAATACTGTCTTCTATTACGAATATCATCATTATCTATCATTCTACGAAGTGATTCTAAATAATTGTGATCCATTATACTAATATAAAGATATATTTATATATTTTGTAAATGGATAAATACTGTAATTGTAAAATTGTTGGATTATACAATCTAGGAAATACGTGTTTTATAAATAGTTGTATTCAAATTATTAATAATATATATGAATTACATTTCATACTTGATCAAAACCCAATTCCAAAAAACAATACTCAAAGTTTATTAACACAAGAATGGAATAATTTGAGAAATTTAATGTGGTCTGACAATGGTATTGTAAAACCTATTAGATTTATTAATGGTATTCAAAAAATATCTACAAAATTAAATCAAAATTTATTTTCTGGTTGGGACCAAAATGATATATCAGAATTTCTGGATTTTTTTTTAAATTGTTTACATGAGACATATAGTAGAGAGGTTGTTATTAAAATACATAAAGTAGACAATAATTATAAATTCTGCTATGAATACTTACGTAAAGTTTATCAAAAAGAATATTCTGAAATATATAATACTTTTAATGGAATAATTGTGAACGAAATAAGTAATATAGAAAATAATGAAATATTATCAAAATCTCCTGAAATGTTTTCAATGATACATTTACCTATTATGGATTATAAAAATCGCCCAATGAATACATTAATTGATTGTTTTGATTTATATACTTCTAAAGAGTTGTTAGAAAATGAAAATGCTTGGTATAATGAAAAAACCAAAACACATCAATCAGTACATAAAAGGTCACATATATGGAGATTCCCAAATATTTTGATTATAACATTAAAAAGATTTAATCATAGAAATAGAAAAATACAAAATATAGTGGATTTTCCAATAGATAATTTAAATTTACAAAAATATAGTTATGATAAAACCAATGTAAAGTATGATTGTTTTGGAATATGTAATCATATGGGTAACGTATCAGGTGGTCATTATACATGTTTTTCAAAAAACTCTCAAGGAAAATGGATGTTTTATAATGACAAACAAGTATTGGAAGTAAATAATTTATCGAATCTAGTTACAGAAAAAGCATATTGTTTATTTTACCGAAAAAAATAGTATGTTATAATATATGAGTTCAACAGAAGAAGCAAATATTATAATCCAAGAAGAACCTACTACAGATAATGTTGAAAATACTGATATTGAATCTAATAATGATAAAAATAGTGAATTATTTACAAGCGCAAATTTATCTTTATTTATATTATTTTTAGCAGTTTATTTCATAACTTATTTTGTTTTGGGATTATTTATAAAAGGGGAAAATGAAGAAGGGTTTGCATCAAAATTTAGCCGTATTATTGACATGATTTTAACATTGTTTGTAATAGGTATTATATTATTTTTTTATTTCGGAATAGAAGATTCTCAAAAAAATGAATATCTTACACAAAGAGGTGATGAATTAAAACAATATATAGAAGACGACTTCTCCATATTATATCAAGTTGGTTTTATTTTTATTTTTTATCTTGTCATCTATTTATTCAGAATTCCTATGAAAATGGGACAAAAACCAGGATTAATATTTATTACTGAAAGTATTGCTTGGTTGTTATTACTTTTAATTATTGTAGTAAAGTTTTTTCAAGTTATATTTGATATTAATATTTTAGACGATTTTTCTCAATTATTCGGAATCAAAAAAGAAATAGTTCAACCAACCATAATTGATAAAAGAGAAGTATTTAATATTTCAAATAATAAATATACATATGAAGAAGCACAAGCAATTTGCAAAGCATACGGAACTGAATTAGCCACATATGACCAAATTGAAAAGGCATATAATAAAGGTGCTGAATGGTGTAATTATGGATGGTCTGCAAATCAAATGGCGTTTTTCCCAACACAAAAACAAACATGGGAAAAATTACAAGTAAGTGAGAAGCATAAAAACAATTGTGGAAGACCAGGTGTTAATGGTGGTTATATGGCCAATCCAAATTTAAAATTCGGTATTAATTGTTTTGGCGAAAAACCTTCTCCAACTGATTTAGATAAAGCTCGTTTATCAAATTCAGGACCAACTATACCTCCAACCCAAGAAGAATCCGCTATGGATAAAAAAATAAATTATTGGAAAGAGAATAAGGACAAATTTTTACAAATTAATTCACATAACTACAATAAATGGTCTAAGCATGAATAATAAAATATTTATTCAATATATAAATATGTTATTTAAAATAAATGATAAAGTGCGAACTTTAATAATTAGTTGTATAATTTTCACTTTCATATATTTGCTTTTAGATGATAGTCATTTTAGTGGGTTAAATAAAATACAAGAGACTATTAAGCAAGAATTGTTAAAAAAAGAAGTTGAACCTGAAGTTGAAAAAGTAATAACCGAATCTTTTTGGAATTGGAATAAACAACAAACTTCATTAGACAAACGCATAGAAGAAAAACAAAAAGATGTAGCCATAGAAGAAAAAACAGAAGATGTTAAACAAGAAGTAAAAGAGATGGAATTAAAACCTGAACAAATAACGCCAAGTATTTTTCAACAAAGTTTTAATCGTTTATATTTCTCTATTTCTACTGGTTGTCTTTTAGGTTTTGGTGATATTTATCCTATTACTAATATTTCAAAATGTTTTAGTATTCTTCAAGCCTTATTCACAGTTAGTTTAATATTATCTTAAATATAACTTTATTAATTAACTAAAATATAATTCGGAATTGTAATATTTTCATTATAATGAACTGCGTATAATTTTTCAAGATTCATTTTTAAAAGTACATGAAGTGATTCATGATGATTTTTTAAAATTACACTATGATTATTTACAATATTATCAAGAAAAATAACTCGATTTGATAATGTATTTATTTTAAAATATACAATTGCGATTAATATTAAAAATAATGAAAATAATATATCATTCTTTTTAAATTTATTGAACACATCTTCGGCCATTGTATTAAAATATTGTCCATCTTTAAACATAGGATTGTTATAAATATAATCTTTGTTTTCGTTAATTATTTTATTAATATGTTGTGTAAAATAATTCTCTTTAGCTGTTTCTTTTTCTAATGTTTTAGCTGTTTCTTTTTCTAATGTTTTAGCTGTTTCTTTTTCTAATGTTTTAGCTGCTTCTTTTTCTACTTTTTCCAATATATCATTAATTAATGCATCTTTTGTACTAATAATATTTTCACTTATTTTATCTAGAGATTCTTCAGCTTTATCTAGGGATTTTTCCGATTTTTTTAATTGATTTTCAACGTTGTCTAGTGTTTCACTCATAATATAATAAAACGTTCTATATTTTTTAAATAGTTTAAATTTATTATATTACAATATCAAACTCCAATCAGATGGAGTGTTAGATGTTATATTTACCAAATGAATAATACCTTCTGTATTTATTTTTGAATTGAATTTAGGCACTAACAAATTTATATCATTCTCATATTGAACACTTGTATGTAAAGAATGTGGCTGCTCGCAATCATATTTAGAGATAATAGTTTTGTAATTATCAAGTTGTTCACAAGATACTGGATGACCCCATGCATGTAGAGTATTTTCACTTGTTTTATAATATGTATTGTCAAATAGTTTTGCTGAATAACCATTTATATCTATTTTGGTTTTTTTACCATATGCATGTGTTATTTCATTATATAAATTATTAGCTTCATTTTCTTTCATAAAACAAGATAACGTGACATGTCCTATATGTTTATTTATAGATAACAATGATTTATTGTACACAAGCCAAATTCCAAATCCATACCCCATCTTACACTATAATTTTATTTTTTAAATATAAAAACATTTTTCGGATTGTTTATATATAATTAATGTTTGATATGATTAATGATTACTTTAAGGGAAGTGGTTATTTCATTGAAGAAAATGAAGAAACGACTAATGAAGAAACTAATGACGTTGTAAAAAAATATACACCTAAATTACCTTCAATTGAGGAAGTAGAAAAAGTGTTAAAAGGAGAAGATATTGTAAATGAATTTGAGGAGGATAATAAAGATTTTTGTTTGGATATTATGGAAACGTTGAAAATATTATTTTGTATTTCTTAAATAAGTATTCATGTACATACTTATTTACTCTTTTACTTTTTTCTAGTAGTATTTTTTTTACTAGGTCTTGTTTTCATAGACAAATTATATTTAATTTTTTCATAATTATTATTATAGTCACCTGTTACTGTATCAATTAATTTATCTAAAAAATCGATATTTACTACATGTGTTTCTCTGTCTTCATCTTTTCTAAATTGTATTTTTCGTTGATGTAGATTATTATTAGGCTTTACACACAAACCCATAGGGCATTTTAAGTTTTTAAATATAACATCAGATGAAGGAATTGAAAAACCTCCAGTTTGAATATAATCTGTATAATCCATATATATTAGTTATTCATTTTTTATTTACACATGACGAATGTCATCATATACCTTTATTGTTCTATTTTCTTTTAAAGTAGTAATTATTTGTTTTATAACTTCTTGTTTATTACAAATCTTTTCTAAACTACTTTCAATATATTGAAAGGTTAATGGACTATATTCTTTTCTTTCAATAATTTTTAACGTATTATTATTAATATTGATTTTATTATTATTAGTTTTTTTCATATACTGACAAATATCATTATTTAATTGATTTTTTTTTGATCTTAATAATTTTTGTTGTTCATTTAATATTTTTAATTGTTTATCTATGGTTGACCACTCAATTATTTTATCATTTATTGATTTGTGCTCATAATTCACTATACTCATTTATAATATATCAATTATTTTATTTATAATATTAAACGATTTCATTTACATAATTTAATTCATATTTTGCTTTATTTCTAGTAAGATTTAATAATAATATTAATATTACTAATAATAATAAAAATAATAACATGTTATAAATACAAAATATTACTACATAAATAAAAAATTCTTCATAAATCGTGTGTCCTATTGGTCTACATATTTCTTTAATACTATTACGTGTAGTCTCATCATTAAAAAGTTGTATAAATGTATCTCTTATTCCAGTCATAGTATAATATTCTATTAATAATATTATAATTAAACGAAACATGTTGTGCGTTATAAATGAAAATCAAAAATGCTTTTACAATATATTATGGAGCAAATATTTGAACCGAACTCAAATTTTAATTTTGACAATATTACAATATGTAACCCTATAGCAAAATCTGGAGGTTCCTATTTTATTAAATTTTTATCAAATGGTACACCTTTATACATACAACCTCCTAAATGTGGAACTCGTCAGGGTTTTGTTTATGCTAATCGCAAATGTTTTATAGATTTATTATTTAGTCAAGATAATTTAGATTTTATTCAATGGTTAGAGAATTTAGAAAGTTTTTGTCATAAGAAAATTTATGATAATAGAAATGAATGGTTTGAAGGTGATTTAGAATTATCTGATATTGAAAATTATTTCACATCCCCTATTAAAATATTTAAATCAGGAAAATATTATTTAGTACGTTGTGACATATACAGTGTTTTAGGAAAACCGCAATTACAAATATTTGATGAAAAAGAGAATGAAGTACCATATGATAAAATAAATGATGAAAGTGTTGTTATGAATATTTTAGAAATTAAAGGTATTAAATGTTCGTCAAGAAGCTTTCAAATTGTCATTGAAATAAAACAAATGATGAAATTAGAAAAAGTAGATTTATTTTCAAAATGTATCATTAAACGTCAATCTATAACTAATACAGAATTACCTTCATCTATTCAAAAACCACTTGAAGAAAGTGTAGTTGAAGAAAGTGTAGTTGAAGAGCCAGTTGAAGAAAATGTAGTTGAAGAGCCAGTTGAAGAAAGTGTAGTTGAAGAGCCAAATCAAGAAAGTGTAATTGAAGAACCAAATCAAGAAAGTGTAATTGAAGAACCTAAGTCAGATGTAGAACCTTTAGAAATTATAGAAGATGAAACAAATCAACCAATCGACATTTTAGAAAATTCAGATAAAATTAATGAAGAAGATATTACAATAAATGATCCTTCCCCAGATGAATCAAATGTTGACAATGAATTAGAAAATACTTTAGAAAATAATGAATTACAAGAAATAAATATAACTGCCGACAATATTCCAGAAAATGAAGAATTTGAAATCGTTGAAAGAAAAGATGTATATTATAAAATGTACAAAGATGCTCGTAAAAAAGCCAAATTAGCAAAAGAATTATCTGTTGCATCATATTTAGAAGCTCAAAAAATTAAAAATACATATATGTTGGATGATATTGATTCCGATAGTGACGACGATGAAACTTTAGAATAAAATAACAATTCATTCAAATAATTTTATCCAGAACATATATATAATGTTGAAATCTCTTCAAAAAGGATTAACCAAATTTTTTACAACCGACAAAGTCATACTTTTTGTAGTAATAGCCATTTTAGGTTTTGCCATTTACAATTATGGTTTAAAGAAAGACCTCATTCGTGATAATATGGAAGGTGAAGAAAAAAAACCTGAAGCAAAAGAAGGTGAAGAAAAAAAACCTGAAACTAGTTTACCTAGTTATGATCCAAAAGATACAGCCGCTCCAGCTGATCTTCTCCCAAAAGATGAAAATGAAGCTTTTGGAAATAAAAAAGCCAATGTAATGGCTCCTGATGTTCTTGATGCTGGATACCACATTGGTTTAGATACTGTTGGACAAAGCATGCGTAACGCAAATCAACAAATCCGTCCAGATCCTGTTATCAGCAAAGCTGATGTAGGACCTTGGAATAACAGCACAATTGAAGCTGATACATCACGTGCTCCTCTATAAATTTACTAAAATCATAATATAAATACTTATCTATTATGATTTTCTTTTTATATACAAATACTCTATAATGGAAGATACACTTACATATATTATATTATTTTTACTTGTATTAGGGTGTTGTTATATTTATTTTGAAACCATCGATTTTGATTTAAAATGTATTGTTGCTACTGTAGACGGAAATAAATATTGTGTAAGAGAAAGAAAACGTATTGAAGAAGCATCTAATCTTCTCGCAACTGTAACAAATAAATGTAAAGACTTAGTAGATTATATGGAAGAACATCATGGTGATAAAGAAAATGTACAAAGACTTGTTAAAGGATTCAGTAAAACTGTTATTAAGGAAACACTTCCAACAAGTAAATTTACTGCTTACAGTGAAAATAAAGGAGAAAAAATAGCATTTTGCCTTAACAAAGATAAACAAAATAATGACAATCTAATTGACGAACATACATTAACATTTGTCGCAATTCATGAACTAGCCCATATTATGACACTTTCTATTGGGCACAAAACAGAATTCTGGGATAATTTTAAATTTTTACTTGAAAATGCTGAAAAAGCAAAAATACACAAACCAAGAGATTATAATAATTCCCCACAAGAATACTGTGGAATGAATATTACTGATAATCCTTATTATGATAAATAATTTAGTGGATAAATATTATTACAAATCTAATATTACAGTTATAAGTACTATTAGATATGGATTTTTATAGCTTTAATGTATATATGAAAAAAGTAATTTTACATAATAAATTAGGTATTCCAGATATAGTTTATGTATTTACTGGTACAGATGAATTATTACCTAAGGAAGAAATGTTTAGCAGTAAAGAAATTGCTGAATTGGAATTACATAAAACTACCATTAAACAATTAAATTCTTTTATACATGATGATGATAGTATAAAAACTATTAAACGAAAATTATTGAATGTTATTGGTCCCAAAAATATTGGTTATGAAGAATTATATTTATTTTTTCCAGAACCATTAGATGTGGAACCTATATCATTCTATAATCAAATTACAAACAACGGAAAAAACAACATTAGGGGATTTAATTTTGGTCAGATTCTATGTAATTGTGGATTTGAAGAAAAGAATACAAAAAATATTCCTTATAAAAATGATTATTATTATAGTGATATTTTATCTCTTGAAATTAATAAAATTAACACTTATAAACCATTAGGTATTGAGTTCTCTGAATATTATGATTTTAATTTCTCAGGAAATCCTTTCAATATTCTTCAAACAGATAATCCTACTTACGAAAATAAAGGAGCAAATGTTTTAATGTATATGGAGAACCAATTATTATTCAATTATTATAGTGGTTCAACTATACATTTAATATGTGCCGAACAATTGTTAGATTTCTGTATTGAAAATGACTTTTATGAAAAATATATTATTGACTTATATTTCCCTCTTTTAAACAAACAAAATATTGAAAATAAATCACAATTATTAGAAGAAAGAAATAAACTTATTGCAAACAATAGTAAAAATACAAAACCTGAATTATTTAATAATTTTGACAATATTAATTTTTTACATAATGTTTCTAAAAGCAATACAGAAGAGTTAAATTATTTAATACGAGGTATAGAGAACATAGATTTTGTATTACATAATAATAAAAAGATTGTTCTTCCTTTGGAAAGTATTTTTAAAGCTATTCATACAGATAACAATATAAATATTATAAAATATAACCCTGGTAAAAACAAAGAAAACGTATATCGTATTTACACTACTCAATCTACAAAAACTGGAAAAAAAATACCTACCCTTCCAAAATCTCAAATTATTAGTATTTCAAAACAAAGTGATAAACTGAATTCTATAACTTTTTATACACGCGTTAAAGACAAATCTATCAATATTTCAATTGATAAAAACAGTAATTTTATATTCAATGTTTCATTCAAACAAGGGAGAACAATTGCAAATACGGAAGCATTTATTTCAAAGTATTATAATATAATTTCATCTATTCTTAATGAATTATTATTACAAACTGGTTTTAATGTTCCTAATTTTACTAGTTTATCACAAGACAATATTGAAATTAATGATATAAAATATAACATCACATTTGAATCTCCAAAACAATTACCTTATAGTGATTGTAATCCATTATTTTCATTAATTTTTGATATTATTTCAGAATCTTCCAATAAAAATGAAGTTATTTTAAATTATAAACGTGTTAAGAACTACAAAAGTATGGATGCTATAAATAAAATTATTTATGATAATTATAAAAATAATCAAAATGAAAGAGAACTAATAAAAATATTAATTCAAAATTATGAATATACTGAAAAAGCCGCTATTGAAAAGGTAACTAATTTTTTTAATAATTTTAATAGAATTCGTGGAAAATACATTAATTACAATATTGATATAGTTGAAAATCCTGGCTTTACTACTGTTATGAATTATGTTCCATTTGATAATAATATTTCATTTACATTTTCAAAAATAGATGATATTAATTATCTGAAATTTATAAAAATATATATGGATAGTATTTTCAGAATTTTATTGAAACCTGAAACAATTGAAATAGATAGTAGTATTATTAAAGAAAAGTGTACTAAAAAAGTACAAACTGTAGATGATGAAGATATAATGGTTGTCACAAACGAAACATCACCTATTAATATTGTTCCTATGAATTTCATAGATAAAGAAGTTGATATTGATCAAGAAGATAGTGATATAATATTTTTCGATGATGATGACGAAGAAGAAGAAGAAGACGATAATGATGATGGAATTTTCTTTGACGATGATGATGAGGATGAAGAAATAATTGGCGGCGCAAACACAGATTCAGACGACTCTGATGAATATGAATCCGATGAATCTGACTCTGATGAATATGAATCCGATGAATCTGACTCTGATGAATATGAATCTGATGAATATGAATCTGATGAATATGAATCCGATGAATCTGACTCTGATGAATCTGACTCTGATGAACAAAAGGGTGGTAAGCATGAACTGGATGGTGAATCAATTACAAATCCAAATATATTTTATGAACAATTAAGAAAACGCGATCCCAAATTATTTTTAACCAATACAAGTGGTAAATTTAAATCTTATTCTAGAACATGTCCATTCAGTGAAGTAAGACAACCTATTATTTTATCTAATGAAGAAAAAGAAAATATTGATAAAAACCATCCTGGATCTTATACACATTCAATAGAATATGGTTCTGATCCTAATAATAAATTTCATTATATTTGCCCTCGTTATTGGTGTTTATTAAATAATACAAGTTTAACACAAGAAGAAGTAGATTCTGGAATGTGTGGAAAAGTTATTCCAGATGGTGCAAAAACAATTCCAACTGGTCATTATGTATATGAATTTAATTCTAATCATCATATTGATGACACAACAAAAGAATATAAACCATATGCGCCAGGATTTCAAGATCCACAAAAATCACATCCTGATGGATTATGTGTTCCATGTTGTTTTAAAGAATGGAATTCTAAAAAACAAAAAGAACGTAGAGATACATGTTTGTTAGGAAACAAACCAGAAGATAAAAATGTGGTAACACATCATATAATTGGTCCTGAAAAATTTCCATTAGATGAAAATCGTTTCGGTTTCTTACCTGTATCATTAGAAAAATTTTTGAAAATAAACTACAATAACGTAACAATTAAAAATAATAAATCTTTATTAAGAAAAAACATAATTACATTATTAAGATTAGGTACTGAACAAAGTGATAATAAATCAATTATTGGTTGTATTGCTGAATTAGATAAATGTATAAGAAGATATCCTGGAAAGAAAATGACAATAGATGAATTTTGTCATTCAATAGTTAAATCTGTAACAATTGATGATTTTATTGTATATAATAATGGTTCTCTTATGTCACAATTTAAAACTAGTTCAAAAAAAATTCCTAATATAGATATCAACAAATACGTCGATAGCAATTTATACAAATCATTAAATTTAAAAAATGCTGTTCAAAATGATTTTTTGAAAGAATGTATTATTTCTTTTGAGAATTTCAGAAAATTTATAGTCGACCCAAAATCAGTAATTGACCATACATTTATATGGGATTTGGTTTGTCATGAACAACAAAAAATTTTAATAGAACCAATTAATTTAATAATTTTGGAATTTGAAAACAATGACATTACAAATAATGTAAGTGTTGTTTGTCCAACAAATGCTTATTCAAAAAATGTATTCGATCCGCGAAAACGTTCAATGGTTTTATTAAAAAGAAATGAATTTTATGAAATGATTACAATTGTACAAAATACTTTTGACAAAAAAAGTAATCTTATCAATCCTAATGTTTGTATTAAACATAATTATAGAGTCACAGAACTTTTTAAACATAATGGAAATATTATGAATACATTAGATAAAATAATGAACGTTATATTAAATAATACCAAACAAAAATGTACACCATTACAAAGTATAGTAAAGACATACCAATTTAAACAAAATATAAATGCTGAAACAATTCTTGATTATTTTAATAAAACAAATAAGCAACAATTTCAATACGAAATTAATTCACAAGTTATAAACTATCAAGGAAAAGTGATTGCTTTAATAATACGTTCGGATGTTGATAATATACAATTTTATTTACCATGTTATCCATCATCAATATTATTAGAAAAAGACAATAAAGATAATAACAAATTAAAACCATTATTTCCTATTAAAACAATAGATGATGATTTATGGAATAATTATCAAAAAACAAAAATCCAATTAACAAACCTACATAATAAAGATAATAATATATTATCCAAACCAATGTTTAAAGTAATTGAAGATGGATTAATAGTAGGAATTATTACTCAAACTAACCAGTTTGTACAAACAATACCACCACAAGAAAATATAGAAGACGATTTGGAAATATTATATGAATCTAATCATTTAATTGCTGATAAATCTCTTATATTGGACAAAAAAGGCGATAAAGAAAGAATCAAAATAAATAAAAATATTAACTTAGAAACCAACTTTTATAATTCTTTCCGAAATATTGTTCGAATTTTATTACATAAATCTTTAAATAGAGACATATTAGAAAAGATCGCATATTATATTTCAGAACCAAAATATTATTATAAACATAAAATCCAAAAAATAGCCAAAATTGTAGAATATCTTATAGAAAAACACGTACAATTTGTAGATTATGACGATAATGTATTTGAAGAATTAAATGATATATATACTTGTTTTGATAATCCAAATGAAAAATCTTATTGCACATTACAAAATGATGAGTTTATGTTTCAAGTTCCATCTATACATCTAATAAGTGGTAAACCAAATAAAACTGTATATTTAAATAGAATAGCTGATGAATTTGTGAGAAATAAAGATATTTCCCAATTTTTAATGGATGTGGATAATGTGTTAAGAATTCCTGAGAGTATTTATAAAGTAAATGATGATGAATTTATTCTTTTACAATCATTAATACAAACACAATATTTTGATAATTTGAAACCATTTTCAAATACATCTTATTCAACATTAAATAATTACAATAGTGCTCAACCTCAAATATCACAGTATTATAGTAATGTTATTACAAGTGAAGAAACTGATGATAATACAGATAATATTTGTGTTGATAAAATAAATCCAAAAATTTCAAATAAATGGAAAAAACATTTTTCTAGTGAATTATCAGAAGTTATATTTAAAAATAATATCGAATGTTCTTATTCTGTTATACAATATATAACATCGAAAAATAATAATTCTGAATTGACTATTCAAGATATTAAAAATATACTTGTAGAACAATATGAAAAATATTTTGAAAAATACGGCAGTGCTATTTTATATGCATTAAAAAAACAAGGCAAACAAAATATGATTATAGATGTAGAACAGAATAAAATATCTTTATCAAATCTTATTTTAAGTGAACATTATTTTATTAGCGATTTGGATATTGTAATGATTGTCGATAAATTAAATATACCTGTTGTATTATATGCTAATTCTGAATTAAAATTCCATAGAAAATCCAATTACATTATTCTTGGTAATAAAAATCAGACGGAAAAACACTATTTTATATATACACCAAATAAAACAAATCAAATACATGCTTATACTATTATAAATTCTCCTATTTTTATGAATGATTTAATTGATTTTGATATGGAAGGAATAAAAAAATCAGTTATAAAAGTTAGAGATATGCTTACTAATATTATAACTTAATTATTATTTTCTATGCTACCAATTGTTTCGTTATCAGAATTGCTACTCTCTGATTCACTATCACTATCACTACTACTAGTATAATCATCAGATGAGTCACAATTTATACTTTCATTCCACGAATTATTAGTATTATTATTAATTTGATTTCTATTTCTAATTCTATTTCTTAGTAAACTATTTTGTCTTATTGAAGGCATTGTTTCAACTAATTCATTAATTGTATTCCACCATCTTAATGTACGCATAGTTTCTTGTCTGATTAATCTAATATTTTCTCTACTTTCAATATCTAATCCATAATTATCACGAGGATAATTCTCCAAAGTGTGCATAATATTATACATTGTTTGATTGTTCATTTTTAATTTAATTACTATTATTTAATTAAATTATTATCAATTTTTCATTTATATTTTATAACTGTATTTTGCTTCACCTTTATTATTTATAAATTCAAAGATTAGACTATTATCTTCATCTTCATACATCTTTAAATAATAATTATCTTCATTATCAAACATATCTTGATGAAATGGATTATTAAATTCATAATACCTGTTTTCACTGGAGCTTCCAATAATAAACTGATTTAAATTATAATTATCTATAAATGTATTAATATATTGAGCATTATGTTCATGACCAGAAATATATGCTTTGACATTATATTTTTTCAAAATAGGTAATAATTTTTTTTTGAACGGTTCTAGTGAATAAGTATATAGCCCATTTGTAACGACTGGATAATGACCAAATATTATTTTATTAGAAGCATTGCTCATTTCCAATTGATATTTCAACCATGTCAATTGTTGATTTTCCAATGTTTCATGAGTATCATTATGAATTCGTTTCATATGTTCTTGACCAATACTACAATGATCTTTATATAATTGAACAGTGTCAATAAAAAATAACTCGGTATTTTCTGAGAAAGAATATTTAAAATAAAATTCATTTGTTTTCATATATTTTGATTCTAATTGAACTCGAGGGTCTCCTTCATAATCATGATTACCCATTACCGATAATATATTGTCAAAACCAATATCTTCAAATATAACAGAATAATTTGACCATCTAAAATCATTATCTTGAGTAATTCCATGATTATAAAAATTATCACCCATTAATATGATCTTATCATTATTATTATTATCAAAGGTTGCTTTAATATTATGTACAAGTGAATACAAATTCCAATTTAAATATCCGATATCTCCAAGCATATACAAAGCTGAAGTCATGAATCTAAACATATATAACTATATCTAAAATATTTTATATAATATTAATAATTGTACATATAAAATTGATTAATTCTATTTAAAATTTTTTGAAACAAATAATAATACAATGTTAAGAAAAATTTGGTTTTCTTGTTTTCCACAAGAACCTGATAATGAAATTATAGATGTTGCTAACAAACACAGCCGATATGTATTAGAATTACAAAAAGAATTAAAAACATATATTGATTTTTATAAGGCTATTATTGAAAACGAAGTTATTATTGAAAAATTTAAAGAATATGAAAAAAAAATCAAAGAACTGGAGATTGAACGAGACAAATTATTAGAAATGTGTAATTAAATTTAAATATAATATAAAATAAGAATAAATAAAAATAAAATGATAATCAATATAATGTGCGGTATTTTAGCAATCATAAATCAGAAATATGATAATACTACAATTTTAGATGTATATGATGGTCTAACTTCAATACAACATCGAGGTCAAGATGGATTTGGTATATGTTGCGATGATAGAGCTATTCGTCGTAATGGTTTGGTTTCTATGAATATACAAGATTTCAATATATTTGACAAAAGCAAAAATTCGTTTATTGGTCATGTAAGATACCGTACAAATGGCGAAATAGATAACCGAAATATACAACCAATAGTATATGAAGATAAAATAAGAATATCATTGATACATAATGGAAATATAATAAATACAGAACATCTAAAAACTACAACAGAATATAAAGAATTTATGTCAGGAAACCATAATATAGGAAGTTCTGATAGTTGTATAATTACCGCCATTTTTTTACAAAAATTACAATCATATGAAAATCATATATCAAGTGAAAAATATGTATCTAATGTGATCGAGTGTTGTAAATATTTATATGAAATTTTAATTGGGAGTTATGCTATATGTATAAATATAGAAAATTTTGGAACAATTGTTTTACGTGATAAATATGGAATTAGACCACTTATTTATGGAATAAAAGATAACTCATATATTATATCAAGTGAATCTAGTGTATTACAACATTTAAATTATAACATTATTAGAGACGTAAAACCCGGTGAAGTTATATTATTTCCCACAAAACTTGATATTTATGAACCTATTTTTTATGAATATGAAAATACAGAGTTGAAACCTTGTTTATTTGAATATATATATTTTGCTAGAGCAGATTCAATAATAGATAAAATTAGTGTTTATGATGCTAGATACAAAATGGGACAAATATTAGGTAAAACAATATTGAAAGAACTTAATAATGACATCAATAATATTGACTATATTGTTCCAGTTCCTGATACAAGCTCTATTTTTTCATTAGGTGTTCATAGTATTATAAAAAAAGACATTCATTATGGATTTATAAAAAATAATTATATTAAACGGACATTTATTATGGAAAATCATAATATTATTAAACAAAATGTAAAAAAAAAATTACACGTGGTTGAACAAATATTTAAAAATAAAAATATTATTGTAATTGATGATTCTATTGTTAGAGGAAATACATCAAAACATATTATAAAATTGGCTAAAAATTGTAATGTTAACAGTATTATATTTTGCTCAGCATCACCTGCTGTATTAAATACTAATAATTTTGGTATATATATATCAACACGTGAAGAATTAATAGGACATAATAAAACAAATGAAGAAATTGCCGAAATATTAGGTATTGATAAAGTAATTTATAATGATTTACAAGAAATTACTCAATGTTTAAAAAAATTAAATCCGGATATAAAAGGATTTGAAACTTCTATGTTTGAAAAATAGATAACAAATGTTCTTTTTTGTATTGATAATCATGGTAAAGTTCATGATAAATTCCGGTAGGCATGACATTCATATTATTTTCATAATTGTGTGTCATCATTTCTTTCAATGTATTATCAAAACTCAAATCTGAATTTAATAAAATAATGACAAATAAATTATCCTTCATTGAAATAAATTGTTCATTCCAATATTTTTGTAATTCATCATATCCGTTTATTACTTGTGTACCATTTTTATTGTTTTTTAAACGATTATATGATGTTATTGATGAACCATCATTTTTTTTTACATAAATATACATTCGTTGATTAATTACAATACTATCATCCTTATAATAATAATTCTGTAAATATTTTGAAAATAACATATCACAATATTTATGATAATGCCACATTTCGGATTTACTTAAAAACTCTGAAAATACTTCTTTTTTTACAACATGCATAGGATATTCATTATAAAATACATGAAATAAATTATGTTTTTCAATATATACACTATGTTTTAATTCATCTTTTTCAATCATGTTTTTAAAAACTTTCACTCTATCATTTGTATATAAATCATCATTATCACAAAACATAACATAATCACAATCGAGTTTATCTTCTAGATATTTAAAATGTTGAAATTGACTTTTGACCTTATCATGAAAATATATTTTCACATTTTCATTTTCATTTATATTATTATTTTCCAATACATTATTAAATAATTGTTTGAATTGATTTGAAATAAATGACACTGAAATAAAAATATTACATTTTTCACTTTGATTAATAAGTGATATTAGGCATTTATAAAACTTGTCAATGCGTATAATACTTTCTATATGACATGGTATTATTATATTTATTTTTACCATTTATTATAGTTATACAATAACCAATATTTTAAATGATTTTTATTACAATAAAAAATTATATAATTTTTATTGTACAAATAAATAACAGTTTCTAAAATTCTAAATCAAATCCATCGTCATCAATATTACATTCATCTACTTTCATAGCATGTATATTATTATTTATTTTTGTATTAGAACATACATCATCTGTTTTAGATAAGGCTTTTTCTATATCTTCCTTTGATGTATTTTTAATATATTGATCATTTTTAATTTTGGACATTTCTTTTATATCTAATACAACTCCAAACATTCCTGTACCATATGGTCCCATTTGACCCATCATGACATTAGCTGACACACCTCTCATATCATCAAATTCACCATGTCTACTAGCATTTAATAATACTTCTGTATGAACTTCAAATGTAGATTTTGATATAGGACCAATATTGTCATTTAAAATACCAGACCTGAATATTGAAACCATATTTTTTGTTAATGTCATTCTATCACATAATAAACTCAAATGATGATAATTGATTGATACACCACTAAATTCCATCACATCTACAAATTCATCATGTATCATTTGTCTAGCTGCTTCTAATCCTAATACATTAAATACTTCTTTAATATCATTACTAATAGTACGTTTTGAATCAATATAATCTAAAGCCAAGATATCTATTAAATTTGTTCCAGCTGTATCAAGTACCCATACATCTTTTCTGTCAAAACCACCATCTGTTCTTACTAGATAATTTTGTAATTTTCTAACATTTACATTAGTTATATCATTAATACCTCTTAAAACTACATTTTGTAACATACTTTCTTGAAAGTTACGTAACAAATATATATCATCTGACATTGGAATAATATCATTTTCTTGTACTTTTTGTTTATTTTTTTGTTTGTTCAATACATTACTATTAATACGAATTCTAAATACCAAATTAGATGTATTATAATCTGAATATACACATTGTACTTCTTTATCATAACTATTTGAAATAGCATAATGTATATCATCCATTGTAATATTTTTATCCAACATCATTTCAGGGTCCATCTCCATACGAATCACCCATTTTGATTTATCAAAACTAACATCTTGTTGTTCTTCTAAGCATTCATTAATCATATTTTCAAATTCTTGATATTGTTTCATTAATGTATTATCGCCTGTAACAACACTGTCTTGATCATTTGGATCAAAACAGATTTGAACATTCTTTACAACATCTCTCAAACATGTATGACTTATCATTGAGGCATAATTAGTTGCTCTTTTGTTATCTTGTTGTTCATGTTCATTTAAGAAGATTGTTAACGATCTACTCTTTGGATTCTTTGTTAAACGCAATATTTCTTCAATACGAGGTACACCACGAGTTACATTAGATTTTGACGCTACACCAGCAAGATGGAATGTATTTAAAGTCAATTGAGTAGTTGGTTCGCCAATTGATTGACCAGCAATTACTCCTACCATTTCTCCAGGATGAACAATTGATTCTTTGTAACGCATTAATATTGTTTCTAATAACATAACTAATCCGCTTCTATGAAAACGTTTCATTACTAATAATGTCTTTGGGCTTAAATAATAATAGTATAATGCTTTTAATAATTCATTTTCTTCCATATAATACAAATTATTCATCTTTTCAAAATATGATTCAACTAATTCAAATGTTTCTAATGGAGTAATATCAACAATACTAGTTTGATTTAACTGTAATTGTCCAGATATATTATTAATAATATTTTGAAATGATACCGGTAAATTTATACATTTTTCATTTGTATTTCTAAAAACATTTTTAACAATACTATTTCTCAATTTAATCATCGTATCAATATAACTTTTACATTTTTCTTTTGTTTGTTCTATTTGTTTCTTCATACGTGCCTGTGTTGGTTTTGTATAAACTTGACTAACACCTTTCTTTTGGTCATGAATACCGATTATATCATAATGCATATAAATATCATCCAAATTCATTTCTACTAATGGAAGTACTTGACTTTCCAATTTTGTAGAATCAAAACCATCTTCACCATATGAAAATTGTACAATTTTATGTTTATTATTTCTAACAGTCATATCATATTCTACTTTTAAATCTTCGAGACCTTTAATTAAACGTCTTTGAATATACCCTGTCTGAGATGTTTTTACTGCTGTATCAATCAAACCAATACGACCACCCATAGCATGGAAGAATAATTCAGGAGCAGTTAAACCAGATATATATGAATTTTCAATAAACCCTCTTGCTAATGGACTATCATCATATTTATTAAAATGAGGCAATGTTCTATCTTCAAAACCATATGGAATACGTTTACCTTCTACATTTGTTTGACCTAGACAAGAAATCATCTGTGAAATGTTAATAAGTTTACCTTTTGAACCAGATTCTACAATCATTAAGAATCGATTGTTTTTATTTAATGATTTTCTTCCAATTTTACCAGCTTGTTCTGTAGCTTTATTAAGAATATTATTTACTTGTGTTTCAAATTCTAATAGATTTGAATTTGCTGTTGTATTTTCAAATACTCCTAGATGTACTTTATCTATCAAGCTTTGAACTTGTTGTTTTTGACTTGTAATAGCATTTACAATACTATCTTGTGTCTTACGATCTGCTATCAAATCACTAATACCTACACTAAATGAACTTGATGTCATATATTCAGTAACAATATTTTGTATATCATCAATGAATTGTGCTGCTTTAAGATGTCCATAGTCATTAAATATACGATGAATAATACCCTTTGTTGAACTTCCTAATACAGACTTTTCCATCTGACCTCTTTTATAAGAACCATTCACTATTTCCATAATATTGTTTGATGTTTCATAATCTTCTTCTTCATCGAATATTTTTGTTTTGTATTTCAGACTGATTGGTAATAATATTTGAGATAAAATATCAAAATTCTTTATTTTTTTATCAGATGATGCAAATAACTTTTTTGTATCTACATGATTATAATTCATTAATAAATTCATTGCTTGTCTTGGTGTGAATGTAATATTTTGACGTGTAAAACGATAAGCACCCAACATAGAATCTTGAAATATTCCAATAATTGGAGAACTACTTGCTGGACTCACAATTTGATAAGGTATTGCCGCCAAATGTTTTAATTCTGTCTCAGCCATTATATTCTGAGCCATATGCATATTCATTTCATCTCCATCAAAATCAGCATTATATGGTGCTGTATCAGCAACATTCATTCTGAAAGTATCACCTTTTTTCATTACTTTTACAATATGACACATCATGGACATTCTATGAAGACTAGGTTGTCTATTAAATAATACACCATCCCCATCCATCATATGACGGTGTACAATATCACCATTTTGTAAAACTATTGATTCACGATCAACATATCTTAATGAAATACTTTCACCATTTGCCCTTTGTAATATCTTTGCCCCAGGATATTTCTCAGGATCATCTGGACCATTTTGAATGAGTTTTGTTAAGAAATTTTTATTGCGATCATTTACTTTCACTGGTTTTGTAATATTCATTGCTATTTTCAACGGAACTCCTAATTCTCTAATTGATAAATTTGGATCACCTGTAATTACAGAACGAGCACTGAAATCTACTCTCTTTCCCATTAAATTACCTCTGATACGTCCATATTTACTATTCAAACGATCCATTATACATTGTAATGGTCTACCTGAACGTTGTTGCATAGGTGCTGAACCTTTTACTTTATTATTTGCTATCATTGCTACAAAATATTGAAGGACATTTGTAATACCTTCTATAACATTAGGATTTACATCACCTTTTTCCATTTTATCTTTTAAATCTTTATTTGTTTTTATAATATTACTGTAAATATGTGTTAAATCATCTTCACTACGTTGTTGAGCATCATGTTTTACAGATGGACGCATTGCTGGAGGAGCAACTGGTAATACTTGACATACCATCCATTCTGGCCTAGACCAGACAGGACTAAATCCCATAAAATGAATATCATCATCTTTAATACGGCGGAATATTTTGATAATGATTTCTGGACTTAATTTCATCTCTACATTATTTTTTTCACCATCTTCTTCTATTTCATATGTTGCTTTTAAAGATGAAATACCGTTTAATTCAATCTTTGGAATTTTACAATTACAACCTTCACTATGTGTCTCACCACAATATTTTACTTTTGATATTGCATGACAAACATAATGCCAACGTTCTGTTTCACTATAATTTAAAATATGTTTATGATCTTCTTTATTTATTAATAATTTACTACATTTTAAACATATAATTTTACATATCTTCATTATTTCTTTTATATGTTGTATAAAGAACACTGGTCTAGCCAATTCAATATGACCAAAATAACCAGGACAATCTATATATGTATATCCATCACTTGGACAAATATAACCTGGTTCCAAAACACCCATACGAGGATCAAATAAACCTCCTACTTTTGGTTTATTATTAATGTATGTATCTCTTGTAGTTACTTCAACTACTGAATTTTTTCTAATTTCTTCTGGAGACAACATACTAAATTGGACACCTATAATTCTGGACTCCATATTTTCTTCTAACATCGTATATTAATATATGTTTATATATTATTACTTGAAATCAATTTTTTAACTTATCTATCTTATAGTAAAAATTGATTTGAAAAATATATAATAGATACTATTATAATAAACCATGCCTGTAAGTGAAAACAAACGTTCAACAAAAAAAATGACTAAAGAAGATAAAAAACGTGTTCGTCATGTAAATTCTTCTGATGAAGAATCAAATGATGACGATTCTTCTTATGTTAATGAAGATGATGAAGAAACTATTGGAAGTCAGGATACATTATCAGAAAGTGATTATGATAGTGAAAGTGATGAAGATTATAGTGATTATGAAAAACCAAGTACACGTAAAACAAAAAAAACAAACAAAAATAAAAAAAGAAAGACAATTATTGAAAGTAGTGATGATGAAGATGAAAATCAGATTAAACATACTGATGTTCAAAGAATTATTTCTGATATTTTCAAATCTAAGTACATGGATAAAAAAATTGAGGAATTAGATAAAACTGAAAAAAAAGTAAAAAAGAATAAAAAGAATAAAAAAAAATATATTTCAGAAAATGAAGAAAATTCTGAATCTGAATCTGAAGAGATGAATGATTCTGAAGAAAGTGATGATGAAGATTATGACCCGAATGAAGAAGAAGACGAAAATAATACAATCAGTATCATTCTAATGGGTGAAGAAAATTATGCTCCAGAAGAGTATAACGAAGATGATGACAAATATGATTGTAATAGTGATGATGAAGAAATGTTTATGAAAGAAAATTATCAAAAGATTGATTTACCTCCACAATTTATTAAACGTAAAAATCAAAAGCCAAAAGAAAAAAAGGAAGAAGAAGATGATATTGCATTTACAAATGAAACTGTTGAAAAAGAATACTTAGATTTACTTGAAATGAAAAAAGACCTTACTAAAAAACTACAAAAAAAACCTAAGGATAAAATGCTTATGCAAACTATTAGACAATATGATCACGCTATTAAAAAATTAGTTAAAAAAAATAGAATTAAAAACGCAAAAACTTATCATAAATTAATCCATAGTGATAAAAAAAATACAAATGAAATAGAATATTTTAAGACTAAATTGTCTAATAAAGAACAGGTAAAAGTTATGAAAGATCTTAAAGAGATAAATACTCATATTAATATTAATAAACCATATAGATTGGCTTTGTTAGAAGCTAATATTCCACCAAAATTTAAAGCATGTGCCCTACAAAAGTTAAATATGTTAAAAAATATGGAACCAGGTGACCCTGAATATTATAAAATCAAACATTGGGTTGATGCTTTTATGAGAATTCCATTTTCAAAACAGAATAGTTTAAATATTAATATGAAAGACGGTATTGATAAATGTCACGAATATATGTTAAACGCAAAAAATACCCTTGATTCTTGTGTATATGGATTGACTGACGCAAAACTACAGATTATGCAAATGGTTGGACAATGGATATCGAACCCAAATTCTATTGGTACCGCTATTGCTATTAAAGGACCTATGGGTACTGGTAAAACTACTCTGGTTAAAGAAGGTATTAGTCAAATATTAGGTCGTGAATTCACATTTATAGCTTTAGGTGGTAATAGTGATGCTAGTTTCCTTGAAGGTCATTCATATACATATGAAGGTAGTAGTTGGGGTAAAATAGTACAAATCTTAATGGATTCCAAATGTATGAATCCAGTTATTTATTTTGATGAACTTGATAAAATTAGTGACACGCCTAAAGGTGAGGAAATTGTCGGTATATTAACACATCTCACAGATACAACACAAAATTCAGAATTTCATGATAAATATTTCTCAGATGTTTCATTTGACCTTAGTAAATGTCTTTTCATATTCAGTTATAATGATGAATCAAAAGTAAACCCTATTTTAAAAGATAGAATGTATCGTATACAAACAAAAGGTTATGAAATGAAAGAAAAACTAATTATTGCTCGAAAACATCTTCTTCCTAAAATACGCGAACAAGTAAACTTTACTGATGAAGAAGTTATAATTCCTGATGAAACTATACAACATATTATTTCTTCTGAAGGACTTACTCAGAAAGAAGATGGTGTTAGAAATCTGAAACGTTGTTTAGAAATCATATACACCAAAATCAACCTCTTCAGATTGATTAAAAACGACGATAATATATTCAAAGATGACATTCAAATTAAAGTGGAGTTCCCTTTTACAGTAGAAAAAGAACATGTTGATATACTAATTAAAAACAATGATAAATTAAATCCTAGTCTATTCAACTTATATATCTAAAATCACAATGATAATATTTACATGATTTATAAATATTATTTTTTTATTTGTTTATTTTTTTTCTTCTGTTTCTATTACGGTTTTTGGAGATGCATTACCACCTCTTGATGTTAATAATTGGTATGCTTCTTCATCTACCTCTATTTTACCCATTGAATTTGTTAAACCGGTATTTTGTGTTGTATCTTTACTACCTTTACCTTTTGAAAATATATCGATTTCTTCTTTAACTTCATTTGCTTTTTTGTAAAATCCACTAAAGCCTTTTACTTGAAGTCCATTCATTTGTTCTTCATCTACAATTACCTTTGGATTTGAAAATCCTTCATAACCAAATTCTTGTGTAAATAAAGAATCATTATTATATGGAACAAATTTGTTGCAACTTCCCATTATTGCAATACTTATTAATATTAATAATAAAATTACTAATATCCAATACTCAACTTCCAATTTCATTATATATATTTTCTATATTTTTTTTACAAATATGATTGAATATATTGTTCAGGATTTTTTACTCTTATAAATTCTTTATATGTATCATGGTCTTTTCCGTAATTTAAATATAATACACCATCATTACTTTTCATATAGACCCATGTATCATTTACCATTTTTTTCCACATTTTATTTATATTATCCGCTGTATCAACAAACGAAAAATATAAAATATTATTAAATTTCCAATAAATAGTAAATAACAATAATAATACTCCAAATAATATAATTAATTTCATATATATATTGTGCTCCTAAAATTACATAAAGAAATATAACTATTTTTTTATATAAATGAATACAGGTGAAAAACTACAATTGAAAAAAATGATTCAAGAATCAGATTGTGATGATAATACTGACCAAATTAGAAAATTAAAACATAGTGTTAAAATACGTGACGATATGCGTAAGATTGATAAAATTAAAACTGATAATCCATCTTTAAATATTGATGAACTTTCAGCATTATGTATTTCTGAAGCTTCTTTTTTATATGAATATTACACTGACATATTCCATAAGGTTGTTTCTTCTGAATTAAGTTTACCTATTATGTCACAAGTATTAGGTGTTTTAAAAAAAATTGAGGATGAACAAGTTGACCAACATGAAGGTTCCGTTCTAGTTGGTAAATTGTTAAAAGAACTATATGTAGATAGTGCTTTAAAACGTGCTGATAAATTAGACGAAAAATATGCTACTGATACACCTGTTATTAATTCAGGTAATGAAATGTCTTGGAAGCAATATAAAAGTATGAAAAGTATATAAACACTTCATAATGTAAATTATATATATTATGAACATTAATGATCATAGTCCTCACGCAATATTATCTATTCACGTAAATGGTGATACAGATCTTGTAAATAAATATTCTGAACAAATTGAAAAACACAATAATAATATGTTTTCCAATCCATTTCCAGATTCAGGTTTTGATTTACTTGTACCTGATGATACCACATTTAATGAAGCATTTAAAAGTCAAATGATTGATTTAAATATTATATGTGAAATGAAAGAATTTAACTTACATAGTAATAATTATGACAATTGCGGGTTTTTTGTTTTTCCACGTTCTTCTATATCTAAAACTCCTCTATTATTAGCAAATCATACTGGAATAATCGATTCAGGTTATAGAGGTAATATTAAAGCCGCTTTTAGATATTTACCATTTAATGATAATACAAGTTATACCGCGGTAAAACATCAAAGATTATTACAAATTTGTCATCCTTCATTATCCAAAATATTTGTTAAAATGGTAAGTCATAATGAACTCATGTCTACTGAACGCGGTTCAGGTGGATTTGGTTCCACTGGAATTTAATTATGAGAAATTTATTATATTATTGTAATATAACTATTAAAATAATGCAAAATGAAATTGAGACTTTTATTGGATTGGTGTATGAAAAAAAGCAACGAAAAAGGGTACCCAAAGTTGTTGCTTTAGATTTGGATGAAACAATAGGGTCTTTTTCACATTTACATATATTATGGAATGGAATCATAAAGAATCAATTAAATAAAGATTTTACATCAAAAGAAACTTTTTTTAAGGTATTTGACATCTATCCGGAATTCTTAAGGGAGCATATTTTTCAAATACTTTATTATTTGTATCAGAAAAAAACACATATTAAAAGTACTAAAATTTATTTATACACTAATAATCAATGTAATGCTCCATGGGTACAGTATATTATTGATTATCTAGAATATAAATTAAAAATTCCTAATAAGTTATTCGATCATACTATTAGTGCGTTTAAAATACGAAACAAAGTAATTGAACCAAATAGAACAACTCATAAAAAGACTTATTCAGATTTTATTAATTGTGCTATGTTACCAAAAAAAACTGAAATTTGTTTTATTGACAATTCTTATCATAATGAAATGGTTCACAATAAAATATATTATATTCAACCACGTTCTTATTATCATAATCTTTCAATTAATAGTATAATTAATCGCTTTATGAATTCTTCTATTGGATTTGACATTAAAAATAATAGCATTTTAAAAGACAATTTTATTTCCTATATTTATGATTGGTTTGAATTTAATAATGCTAATAGGTATATACCCAAATTATATAATCCTATAAACTCAAATAGTATTACAAGAAAGATCATATTTCATATTAAGGAATTCTTCTATCATAGACAAAAATATAATACAAAAAAATCGCGCAAAATTATGTCTAATTTCACTCGGAAAATACTATTATAAATTATTTATCTATGTATTCATTAGCCATAAGTATTAATTGTTCTTGATCTGTTAGTTTTTGAAATGTTAAACATTCATCAAATTTGTATTGTGTAATACGATTCCCTTGACTACACAATATATGTACCCCGTTATCTAAGAATTTTATATTTAATACGATCCCCCCTCCTTTTAATTTTTTTGGTGACTTTGAAATATTAACCCATTTCACATGTCGTCCTCTTAATACTTCATTTACTTCATCAATGTATCTATAACTTATTAATTTTTCACTAACCTTTTCTACATCATTTACAGTATTACTATTTAATACTTGTTGTATTTCTTCGATAACCATTTTTGTTGTTTTATTATTAAAAAAAGGATTACTATTATTTTCAATACACTCTAATATATTAGTTACATCTTCACCTGTTAAATTTGTTGCCTGTGAATTTGCTATATCATATATATCATCCATTTAAATTATATAAATATTTATCTTTATTCTATTTATGATTATACAAAACAAATATAAAATATTAGATCTCATAGGACAAGGTGCTTTTGGATCTGTATTTAAAGGAGAAAAAATTAAAAATAATGAACTTATTGCTATAAAAATTAATCATACTGAATATAATATTCTTAAACATGAAGCTGCTATTTTGAATTTTTTACAAAATAAAAAATGTATTAATATACCTCAAGTGTTTTATTATGGTTTCATTCATAATAAATATATCTTAGTTATTCCTTATTATAATTATAGTATTGAAGAATTCCTTAATTTACATAACAATAATAAAATAGCTCGTAATTTATTTTTTCAGGGACTAAAAACACTTGAAAATATACATGAATTTGGAATTATTCATAGAGATATTAAACCACAAAATATAAGAATACATAATAATAAATTTATGTTAATTGATTTTGGATTATCTACATTTTATAATGACGAAAATGGGTTTATTACTAATACAGATCAAACCACTATACTTGGTTCTCCTATGTATATTTCTAATTTTGTACATTCTGGTAATGTTCCTTCTATTCGTGACGATATTATTTCATTATGTTATGTATTTATTAAAATTACTCTTGGAGAACTCCCATGGGATATACCAGAAAATTTACCGATCGAAATATCTGATCAAATTAACATTGATATTGCTAACGATAAATTATGTTTAATTGATTTTTTGAAATTCAAAGAATTACCTATATTAACAGAAACTCTTAAACATTTATTGACGTTAGATTATGATGAAACAGTCAATTATAGTGTACTCATAACACATTTGTTAAATTTATAAAAAAACTATATAAAAACAAACCAGTGTATAATGTATATAATTATGTCTGAAACTGTTGTTGACAAACTAACCGGTCAGGTAAAATGGTTTAATAATAAAACTGGATATGGTTTTATTACAGCCCTTAGTGAGGGTGAGTATAAAAATAAAGATATTTTTGTACATTATTCTAATCTTATGATTACAAATTCTCAATATAAATATCTTGTTCAAGGTGAATATATTGAATTCAATGCCGTTAAACCAGAGAGCGGTGATCATGAATTCCATGCTATTAACGTATCAGGTGTACTTGGAGGTAACTTAATGTGTGAAGTTCGTTATACAATGAGCCAAGAACGCATTGCTCGCACACCAAAAGGAGAAGAAAATCCAGACTGGCAATCTAATAATAAACGTCGTCCAAAACGTGCATTATCTACTAGAAATTAATTTTCTATAATAATATAAAACATATATAAGGTAATATTTTATATATGTTACAAGTTATCCTATCATTTATGGCTTATCTTATATTACTTAAATTTTCAAAATTTTTTACAAACAAATATCATAGTCTGAATTATATTGAAAAAGAATTGCTACCTGATGGAGATAATTACTACGGAGTTATTTAATACACTCTTTTAGCTAATGGAACACTTTCTACCTCATCATCTAAGACATCACGAATAACATTTCTTGTTTTAATCGAAATATCATCATTTTTTAAATATGCTAATGTATGTATTAACCAATTTTCATCATCCCTTTCTGGATAATCCTCATGTGAATGTGCGCCTCTACTCTCTTTTCTGAAATTTGCGCTATGTATTGTTGCTAACGAGTTATCTAGTAAATTTTTTAATTCCAACATTTCAATATATTCTGTATTAAATACTTTTGATTTATCATCTATACTTACATGTTCAAATTGCTTATATAAATCATTCATTTTTTTAACACCTTCTTTCAATAACTTGTCATTTCTAAAAACTCCTCCATGTTTTTGCATTATCTTTTGCATTTCTAATCTTATATCACTTACATTTAAATCACCCTTCTTATTAAATAAGTTATCATAATAATCAATATCATTTAATAACTTATCATTATCACATTCCTCTATTAAATCACCTGATTTATCTATTTCTGATATATTATCAGCACAGGCTTTTCCAAATACTACTATATCCAATAATGAGTTTGCTCCTAATCTATTTGCGCCATGTACTGATGAACTAGCTGATTCACCTGCAGCCCATAATCCATTTACAATATTATTTTCATTCTCTTTACTTGGACTTATTACTTGTCCCTTCCAATTAGTTGGAATTCCTCCCATATTATAATGTACTGTTGGTATTACTGGAACCGGTTCTACTGATACATCTACATTCGCAAAAATACTCGCTGTTTCGGAAATACCAGGTAATCTTTCTTCTAATAATTCCTTTGGTAAATGACTTAATTGTAATAAAATATGATCTTTATTTTTACCTACACCACGTCCTTCATTTATTTCTATTGTCATAGACCTAGATACAACATCTCTACTAGCCAAATCTTTTGCACTTGGAGCATACCGTTCCATAAACCGTTCTCCTTCTGAATTTATTAAATATCCACCTTCTCCACGACAACCTTCAGTTAATAATACACCTGCTCCATATACACCCGTTGGGTGAAATTGTACAAATTCTGAATCTTGTAATGGAATACCTTTTCTCAATGACATAGCATTTCCATCACCAGTAAATGTATGAGCACTAGTTGCTGAAAAATAACATCTACCATAACCACCTGTTGCTATAATTGTATTCTTCGCATTGAATTTATGTAATGTACCATCTTCCATATTTGTTACCAATGCTCCAACACATCTATCATTTTCTTTATTCATTAACAGTTCTAAAGCAAAATATTCTATAAAAAAATTTGCATCAAATTTTAATGAATTTCCATACAATGTATGAAGCATTGCGTGACCAGTTCTATCCGCAGCACACGCTGTTCTATATGCTTGACCACCTTTTCCATAATTTAAACTTTGCCCACCGAATGCTCTTTGATATACCTTTCCATCTTCGGTTCTTGAAAATGGTAATCCATAATTTTCTAATTCAGTTACTACTTTTGGTGCTTCTCTACACATATATTGTATTGCATCTTGATCACCTAACCAATCACTACCTTTTACCGTATCATAAAAATGCCATCTCCAATCATCTTCTGTTATATTACCTAAAGCAGCATTTATACCACCTTGAGCCGCCACTGTATGAGACCGTGTAGGAAATAATTTTGATATACATGCTACATTATACCCTTTTTCTGCTAATCCCATTGTTGCTCTTAAACCAGCACCTCCCGCACCTATCACTATAGCATCATATGTGTGTTCTGTTAACGTTTTAATACCACGCTTTATTATATTGTTATACATAATATAATAAATATAAATAGAATTATTTTTAAGCATATACACCTTTAAAGATTTTAAAAATGTTTTCAATTAATTTTATTTTTTACACAAAATTTTTCATACATTATTGTCGTAAAAATACTACCGCCAAATAAAATATATGATGATCTCGCAACACTCTTATTCACTAATAATGATGGATATTTATCCCATATAAAATGTCTTATACCACCATAAGTATGATAGGTTATTGGAAATATTATTGAATAATTAAATAATCGTTGTGGTATATCTGATAGTTTCATATATCTATCATATAATGTTTCTTTTTGGTCAGTGAACTGATAAATACCACCTGCTATAAAGAGTCCGGATAAATATAACCCAGTTAATCTGGTTGTAATAGATGACAAAGCTGTTACTGGAAATTTATAAATATTTACGTGAGGAGAAATATTTTTACCCATTAAGTTACTTAAAAACTTATACTTTAAATATATATTTATGAATAAACTATTATCACCTGAAAAAAATGTATTTTTGTTACATAAATATCATACATCATCTAAATTATTACTACCTTTAATATGTGCATCTTATTTTACCAGCGATTTTGATAACACTCACAAAATTATTAACACACTTAATATATGTAATATTGGATTTCATTCTTATGTATCTTCCTCATGTGTTATTACAGACTATATTAAACCTATTAGGTTATCCAACTTTACGCGTGCGTCCAGCTTATTTTTACATGGATTTGCTACATATGGATTTTGTAAATCAATTATGTTCAATGTAAATAAAAAATAAATATTATATTATGTATATGATACTTGTTAAAAGAAGTATAAGTACTTTCAAAATATATAGAAATAATAATGGTAAAACCAAGATGGATTTATTTGAAATTGATAAAAAAATTACTGGTCCTATGGTGTTAGATGGTCTTATACATATTAAAAATGAAATAGATAAGACATTAGGATTTCGTAGATCTTGTAGAGAAGGAATATGTGGTTCATGCGCAATGAATATCAATGGAAAAAACACTCTAGCATGTCTTCAACCAATAGAACCTAATATAACTATTTACCCCTTACCACATATGCCGATAATTAGAGATTTAATACCTAATATGACGAATTTCTATAAACAGTATAAGGAAATTGAGCCATGGTTGAAATCTTCAAACGAAAAAGGTAGAGAACATATTCAATCGAAATTAGATAGAAAAAAATTAGATGGTATGTATGAATGTATATTATGTGCTTGTTGTTCTACGTCTTGTCCTAGTTATTGGTGGAATTCAGACCAATATTTAGGACCAGCTGTTCTTATGCAAGCATATAGATGGATTGAAGACTCTCGTGATGACGATACAGAAAACCGAATGCAACATTTAGATGACGCAATGAAACTATATAGATGTAAAACAATCATGAATTGTAGTAATACTTGCCCAAAAGGATTGAACCCTGGTAAAGCAATCGGTAAACTGAAAGAAAAAATAAATAGTGAATTATATTAATTTTACTTAACATACACCTCTCTTATTACATGCTTCATTATCTTATTTAATTTCAATGCGTCAGTTGACTGTTCTCCTCCTAATGACTCGGTTGATATCTTCATATATTCTATATTATCTGGTGTATCACACTCAAACGCATCAGGATGTTGTTTTTCCCATTGTCTAAGTGTACCATAATTCTTTCTTTCAACGGACTTTATTAACTTCTTTAATTCACTTTTGTCTTCGGTATCCTTCTGCCATGTATCACCATGTTTTATATATAAAGTTTCCCTTTTCAAATCTGTACAGTGTAATGGACGCTTATAAACATCCATTGCTCCTAATGTATTACTGAATATGTTCATCATTCCATTAACATATCCTACATCACCCATATGTTCCAGCTCCTTTATACCTATATCTATACTCTGAATAAAATTTTGTATTGACATAGCGTCTTTACACTGTTCATTCAAAAAGAAATTGAGATTGAACTTATTATTACAATTTTTATTATTTGTTGTATTATTTATATTTGTTATCTGATTGAGATGAGGAATTAATTCTTTTATTTGTTTATGGTGTTGTTCTTGTTGTTCTCTCATTTGTTCTTGTTGTTGAACCAACATTTTTTTTAATTCTGAGGTTTCTTCCTGTTGTCTTACTAAAACATCAATCAATTCGTTACTGTTTTGACTTGTATTAGTTATATTAGTATTGTCATCATTATTTTGTGGTATGATTTGAAACTGTGATGAGTTATGGTGTGATGTAATGAATTCACACCGTTTCATATGTTTCCATAATCCCGAACGTGAGGCAAATGTATCATCACAATAATCACACCTTAGCATATTATGGTACGGCGAGTTTTTGTTTCCAAAAGTCGCTTTTTTAGCATGTTTTTTTGTGAGGTAATGTTTTTCGATGTCGCTTTTTTTAGATGTAATATACTCACAACATTGACAAAAAAAAGTGCGACTTTTTTTGTTTCCTAAAGTTTCCATTTTTATACAATATGGAAACAAAAAAGTCGCACTTTTTTGAACTAACAAAAAAATGTTCAGTCACAAATATTTCACCAAAATTTCACTTTTACAGCATTTCAATCACAATCCAAAAATTTCAATTTTCCCAAAACAAACTATTTTCAAAAAATCATAAATGGACATTTTTAAAAATGTCCAAAAAAAAAAATCTCAAAATAGTTTGAAAAAAAAATTCAATAAAAAGAATAAATTAAAACAATATAAAGAGCGCACTATAAAAAATAAATTAAAATGTAAATAATAAAAATGTTATTATAATGTATGTATAGAGAACAACAATTTATAAATAAATATAATAAATCAAATAAACAATCATTTGATGAATTTTTATTACAGGCAAAAGTAAAATCCGGAAATAATTTAAAACCATTATTAGAACATATTAAGACACGTAAATTAAAAAAGAAAGATATTTATACATTATTTGATAATATTCAAAATAATGAGAAATATTTAACAACCTATTTTAATAAATCATTGAAACCGTATAATTTATCAATTAAACATGAACCTATGACGGTATATAATAACAATAGTCAAGTACAATATAAAAATATCATTCGAAATATGTTTTTTAAACAATTAATGGAGAACACTGAAACTGTAGTTAATAATATAGATTCTTATGGTAATATGATTGACAACTTATATAACAAACAAATAATAGATTATAAACTTCTCACACCGAGTGCTCTTCATTATATAAAAGAAGGCAGAATAGGAAGTGTATTTTCCTCTTATTATTTCAGAGCATCAATCTTAAATCCATATTTAGTATATTCTTTACAAGAGACAATATTAAAAGGTAGTAAAATATTCACTCCAACATTGGGATGGGGGTCATACTGTTATGGTTTCATGGAAAGCGATAAAGTAAAACATTATGTAGGTACAGATGTTATAAAGAATGTATGTGGTAAGATAACTACATTTGCTTCAAATAAATATCCATCTAAAAAGAGTGATATATACTGTAAACCAAGTGAATCATTATTACTTTCAATGAATTTTTTAAGACTATATAAATCATATTTTGATACAATATTTTTTAGTCCACCTTATTATGATCTTGAAAAGTATGAAGGTAAAGAGCAAAGTATAAATAATTATAAAACATATGAAGAATGGCTTGAAAAATACTGGCATCAAACAATTAAATTATGTCATCATGTAATGTGTAAAGGAGGAAAAATATGTTATATAATCTCTAATTACAAACGTGGAGAACAATATATGGATTTGGTATCAGATTTAAATAAGATAACAAAGAAATATTTTACATTGGTAAAAATAATACCAATGAAAAACAAAAACGTATATGTAAACAAGACAGGAAATGAAGAACAGATAGTAATATTTAAGAAATAAATTAAGGCGTATAGTTTTTTAATATATCACATATTTTTTCAGTTTCGGATAAAGTAATACCATTATAGAGACTAATACGTAGCGGTTCAGACATATTTAATTTGTTAAAATCAAAAGGAGTTTTGGTTCTCAACCCAACTAAATTATTTTCAAAACAATGTTGTAAGAATTTATCCATATTATCAACAACAAAAGGAATGTTCATACGACTTTGTTGATTTTTATCGAGAACCATCAATTTATAAATAGGATTATTTCCTAGAATATCATAAATCATTTCAGATTTAACTTTGTTGATTTTTTCCATTTGTAAAATATCATCATAATAACAAATATAATGATTTATTAATTTTTCAGTAACATATAGGTTAAAAACAGAAGGTGTATTATATAACGAATTTGTTTGTTCATATATTAACCAATCTAATATTCCTGGTATAGGATGTGTTGGCCTGGAAGACAATAGATCTTCAATCAATGATTTTCTAATAATAGTAATAGTGTTTCCAGCCGTTCCTAAATTTTTTGAACTACATGCGAAGGCTACATCAATTTTATTCCAATTAACTTTTTTAGTCATAAAGTCACTAGACATATCTACAATAAGTTTGTTATTATTTAAAGAGTTTCTATCTGGTAATGGATTACGATCTTCAATATATTCTAAACCATTTACTGTTTCATTACTACATATATATAGATAACTGGAGTCTTTATCAGGATTTATAATATCAGGAAGTGATGTAAATGTTAATTCATTTACAGAAGTTGGATAATTACATATTCTATGTGCGTGTAAATATTTATTACCTTCATCAGCAGCTCGTTTAGACCAAGTTCCAGATACGACATATGTAGCTTTTTTTTTACACATAAAATTAGACATATTTAATGGAACTGCTGCAAATTGACCATGCCCACCACCTTGTGTCCATAATATAGAAAAATCGTCTGGTATTTTCATAAATTTTCGTACAGATTTATGTAATTTACTATAAATATTATCAAATTCAGGTGAACGATGTGATATTTCAAGAGGTGTAACACCATATTTCCAATGAGTATTTTCTAAATCTTTTGATATAGAATTAATAACACTAGAAGGTAGCTGTGTTGGACCAGGAGAAACATTTATTATTTTATTCATTTTAATAAATGGTTTGAGTGAAAACCCTATATTGGAGCTCATATATTATGATATATTATAATTGTTTGATATTTTCTAATATTTTTATTGGATAATTCATATTTTTAAGCACGTGAATAGCACCTCTAAGTTTTGAAATACCTTTTTTTAATTTATATTCGAATACAATATTTCCAGTATCATCTAAAATAGCATTCATTTTATAATTTTGTGCAACCTTTGATTTTTTGAATTTTTTACATATATATAAGTAGTGTGTTGTAAGCATATAATTTACATGAGTATGTTGTTCAAGGTAACATAGGAAAGCATATCCTGATCTAGATGCTTCTTCTGGATTAGTACCTGAGTATAATTCATCAAATATACAGAAGTGTCTATAACCATCTTTTTCAGGATATTCATCAATTGTTTCAATAATATCTTTACATCTTCTAGATTCAGCTTGAAAAAGGCTATCTCTTTCTGAAGTATCTGGTATATTTAAATAAGAATGAATATGTGAATATGGATGTATATTACATGATTTATAAAATCCACAACCATACTGCTGTGTTAATATGATATTAATAAGTGTACTTTTCAATAGTGTAGTTTTACCAGATGCGTTTGGACCACTAATAATCATATTCTTATTAAAGGAACATGTATTTGACTGTTCAAAATCTTTAATATCGTCATTTATAAGAGCATATTTTTGTTTATGAATTATGGTTTCATTATCATTATTAAAAGTTGAAAAATTTAATAAACCATTATTAGTCATTTCAGTAATATTAATAATATTATGTATATATCCTGTAAAACCAAAAGAATAACATAATGTGCTTTCATAGTCTTTATTGTCAAATATGTTATAATAGCATGTGAGTAGGTCACCAAATTCAGTAACTTTGGTTATACTATGACAAAAAGGTTGAATATTATAAATTTCTTCTCTTAGTTTGATTAATACGTTTTTATGTATAATCATATTGTTAATAAATGGCTGATATGTTTCAGTATTATTATATAATTGTTCAAAATGATTCATATTATTAATACATACGTCAGTATATTTTTGTAAGGAGCACATATTTTCATTTACAACTTTCATATTATTATAAAACCTCTTACAACTATTGATATTACAATATATTTGGTAAATAAATGTACCAATATAAAAACAATAAGTACATATGGATTTTAATGAATAATCATTAATTCCATTTAATAATTTACCAATAAAATGATTATGACCTATAACTTTTAATAATAAATAATATTCATTAAATGAAATGCGATGTCCTTTGAATTTTAAAATCAAGAAAGGAATTATCAAAATAATAATAGGAATTAAAAAAAATAATATAGGAGTCATTAAATTAGAAATAGCAGTTATGCTTAAAAATACAGTATTATGATTTAAATAACTTAATATTTTCCAATCCATATAAGAATATTTTTGTAAAAAGGATGAATTTTGTTTAACATCCTTCCATAAATTAATGATATGATCATTATTATCATTATGTGTAAATTCATTATTAGATATTATACGTTGAGTATCTTTTAAATATTCAGTATTAGTAGTATAATATTGTTTACTTTGCTTCATATTTGTTTTATCAAAAACATCATTTGGTTGAAATATTTTATGTAATACGTTATTACTATTGTCGTTATATAATTCGATATCTTCTATGACATTGTCTTTTAATTCATATTTATCTTCTAAATATTGAATCGGCAATTTAAAATGGTCATGGATTCCATTATCTATATATAGAGGTGTATTACATTGAATTGTATCGAATATATTTAATATATTTTCAAACATTATATATTTTGAAAACATATTGAAAACAATTATGAAACGAATATAATATAAAATTGAAATAGAGTTAAATAAATATATAATCATAAAATAAATGGTTATTGATATGAATAGTGAGATTATACCAAATGATGTATTATCTATAATACAGATGTTAAATACACAGTTTAAAGATCGACGTGACTATAAGAATGATAATAGGAACAATCGCAAAAGACATGTTGTAAGTTCTGAACCATTTAACACAACAGTATTAATAAAATTCGAAGGAATTGATAAATATATAGGTGATATTCGTACAAAATTTAATAAATTAACAGATAAGACATATGATAAAATAAGTATTGAAATAATAAATATAATAGATACAATTATTGAAAATAATGTAGAAGATGATATTAATAAAGTAGTTGAATCAATATTTAATGTAGTAAAGAATAATAAATTTTATTCACATATTTATGCAAAGATATACAAAGAACTTATAAATAAATATGCTATTTTTAAAGATAAATTATTTATAGGACTGGAACAATATGAAGAGATATCTACAAATATAGTATTTGTAAGTTCAAATGAGAATTATGAAGAATTTTGTAAATACAATTATGCTAATGATATGAGAAAATCATTTACAACATTTATATTAAATTTAATGAAACAAGAAATAATAGACATAAATTCAATGGAAGAATATTTATGTATTCTTACAAAAAAAATAGATGATATAATATCACATGAAGGAAATAAAGAAGTAGTACAAGAATTAGTAGAAAATATAGCAATATATTTATCAAATAGTAAACAAGAAATGATGGATTCTAATAAATTTGAACATTGGAAACAATATGTAAAAGAAATGTCTTCAAAGAAAATAACAGATTATAAAAGTTATTCTAGTAGATGTAAATTTAAATATATGGATATATTAGATACATGGGGGAAGAAATAAATGATAATTATTATATAGTAATAAGTAAACAAGGTAGTTCATCTGAATTAGAAATTTCAATATCAGATAATTTTTTATTGTTCAAAAATAATATAAAACAAGAGTATGGTTTATTGGATGACAAATATCAATTATATAATAATAATAATCATGATTTTTTACTATATGATGATGATGAAATAGTTGAGAATATAATATCAACATGTGCATTATATAATGGTGATGAAATAGTGTGTAAATTATATAATACAACAAAAAATACATTATATAATAAAATGAAAAAATTTGTCCGTTATTTTATGTGTAATAAAATTTAATAAAAAATGATAATAATATATATGTTAATATTATTATTATCAATATTAACAATAACAAATAGTTATGTTGTAATAAATTCAAATATGCTAAGAAATACTCATTTAAATGTAAATGATAGAAATAATGAACCAAATGAAGAAGAACTATCTTACAATATAGACGAGCATTTAAATATGGAATTATCAAAACTATTAGATACATTAGAAATATACCCAGAAAAGGAAGAAGATATAAGAGACAATACATTTGAAGGATATTTAAGATACGAATTTATATCATTATCAAATGGTAAAAATACAATACATTTTGAGGATTATTTATCATGGAGGAAGGAAAAAGGTACTTTTTTGTATGATTATGAAGTATATTGTATTTTTAATGATGTTGTATCTATTCAAGATGAATGTAATTTAATGGAATTTATAGAAATAACTAGAATAATAGATGAAGGATCTTAGATATTATTGTAAAATTGATATTATGTAATAAAAATAATATTAATATTAATAAAAATGACAATGAAAAGCGATTTTGGATATGGATATATAGAAACAAAATTTATTTCTGAATATGAATTAAATGCGGAAAATATAACAAAAATAGCGAAATTTATAAAAAATAAAGAAGATAATAGTTTACTTAATATTATAAAAGTAAATAAAAAATATATAAAAATGTATGATTGTTTTGTTGAAAGATGTATATTGAATCAGGGAGAATTAAATGAAAGATATTTTAATAGTATTATAGAAAATGTAAATAATATTTCTATAATAAAAATGAGAAACTATTTCGTATCGAATATATTGGATAAGGTACTGCCTTTTTCACAAGGTAATATTGAAATAGAAACATTAAAAAAAAACATAATGTTATATATCGGTAATTCACTAGATGATCTAAAAAGTTATTGGATTTTGTAAAAAATTGATTTGATATTTATAATATAATAGCTATTAAATAAATAACAATAAGATGAATACAGAAATGATTAATTATACAATGACTGCTATGAATGTTGCTCAACATGATTGGACAAGTTTATACATGAAAATGTGGGCTGAAGGAGTGATTGTGGATGGTAGAGAAGTAAAAAATACAGAAGATTTAAAGTGGTTAATTGAGGATGTTTTGTACATGGGAAATGTTGCTCGTATTGATGTAAAGAAATCACGTAATAAAAATGGAGCTATTGTAAGATCAGCATTCATTCACTTTCATATGTGGGATTCAAATTATGGAAAGTTTGTACGTGACAGTATCAATCATAAGGGGAAATATGTGGTAAATATGTCAAATAAAACACAAGAACCATTTCAGAATACAAATTATAATGGAAATCCATATTTTGCTTTTTACAAAAATATTAATCCTATTCAAGAATCATCAAATGAAGAAATGAATAAGGAGCAATTAGTAGCAAGATGTGTAAATTTGGAAAAAGCTCTTGAAGAAAAGACACAAGAAGTTACAAATTTCATTAATAATGAACGTTCTAAGTTAATTAACACTATTGAAAATATGAGAAAGGAATTACAATGTTATCAACCATATGCTCCAAGTGAATATGCTAATAATTTTGCACAATACAATTAGATTTAAATTTATAATATTAATAAAAAATAAAAAATAAAAAATAAAAAATAAAGAGTCTTAAGACTTTTTTTATGATAATAAAAATGATTTATAATGTCTTTATTTCATTAATAACATTTTGGGTAATTCTAATAATATTTTTACGAGCGGTTTCTTCGCTAACACACATTAATATACCAACATCTTTGTAGGAACGTTGAATTCTACAAGTGAATATATCATAACGATATCTGAAATATAATCGGTCTTTAACAGGTAAATTGTCAACAATAAAATATAGATTATTTAAATATTGATTACATAAATTATTAAAATTACTTACAACATGTTTATGATATTCTTTATCTATATTTGAAAAAGAAGTAACAAAGTGATTTTTAAATTCATGTTTATGTTCGTTATAATATTTTTTATTTACACGTAAACGATGTGGTAATATTGAAGAAGATAAACTATGTGTTAATCCTTTTTTAAATTCACTGTCTATATAAATAGACGCATAATTATAAAAATTACTTTTACCATTGAAGTTTAAAACAGCTTTCCATAAGCCATGATAACCATAATATAAAAGATTTTGTTT
>Ga0181409_1000016_pt1 | contig 52024 bp, 88 predicted proteins | sample 32SPOviralmetaG_FD_130138 | JGI IMG/M metagenome (GOLD analysis project Ga0181409, IMG submission 130138) | Marine viral communities from the oligotrophic San Pedro Time Series (SPOT) site, San Pedro Channel, CA, USA - 32 SPOT_SRF_2012-05-30 | ecosystem: Environmental > Aquatic > Marine > Strait... | reverse complement strand
GAAAGACTAGATGTTGATTTAAAAAAGAATACAGAGTTTAGAATAAAATGGCCGAGAGGCGAAATGGGTACACTACCAGCTGACAGTGAGCAATATATGTTGATTGAAGACTTGTATGGTAGTATGGAAAAATTAGAAAAACATATTGACTCAATGATGAATAATAAAATTAACATAGAATTTTTACAAAAACAAGTAGAAAAAATGTTAAATGATATTGAAGAATTAAAGGATGCTGATAGAGAAATTAAAAACGGACACTAAAAATGATAGAAACAATAGTGGCTTTATTAATGATCGTTAATTCTGAAATCAAGGAGCACAGAATACAAGTAGATTTAAAATCTTGTCTAAAGGGAAAAAGAGTAGCCGAAAGACAATATAGTGAAGGTGTAAGATACCAGTGCATAAAAAGTAAAGCAGAGCTTGAGACAAATATTGACGGATCGTTGAGCATAAAGTCTTTAATATTAGAATAATTAAAATTATAAATAGTTTAAAAAAGGATAACTATGAAAAGATTATTAATCTTTTTGTTATTCTTCGTTATGGTAGGTGCCTCACCTATTTGGGCTGATTCAACAAACTCTGGAGCGACAACTAACACTCAATCAAATACGAGTGGAAGTAATACTGCTATTACGGGTGGTTATTCAGCAGAAACAACAACCACATATCAAAGTGGTTCATCATCAAATTCAAATACTACAAATACTACAAACGCATATTCAGGCGACAGTAGAGTAGTCAATTCATCTTCAGCACCATCTATGTCAGCTATGTCACAGGACCTTTGTGTAGTAGGTATATCTGTAGGCGCTCAAAAATTTGGTATAGGTTTTTCTGGTGGAACATATAGAACAGACGAGAATTGTGAAAGAATTAAGTTAAGTAAAGTATTAAATGATTTAGGAATGAAAGTAGCTGCGGTATCAATACTTTGCCAGGACGAAAGAGTTTTCCATGCTATGATACAATCTGGTACACCTTGTCCATACAATGGTAAGATTGGTAACGAAGCATTAAAAGAATGGAAAAAATACGACAAGTTAAGACCTGATTATGAACAATACACAGCAGATTTAAAATACATTGAAAAGAAAAACATAAAATTACAAAAAGAATATGAAAAAAAGCTTGAAGAAAATGCTGAGGAAATAACTAAACAACAAGAAGAAATAAACAAGATTCAAGCTGAAAAAGAAAAAATACTAAAGGAGATTGAGTCAAAAAAAAAGACTCAAAAATAAATAAAAAATGGATCCTGTTACCCTTAACCTTATTATTTGGAGTGCCCTTATAATCTATGTGCCTTACAAATTATATAAAAGTATTGATAGGTTCGCTGACGATATTAACCCTTACAACTTTAGTAAGCGTAAATAGTCAAGCAAACACTACCTGTACTACCAACGCATTAGGTGACCGTACCTGTACAACGGTAACCTCTGGTACGACTACTGGTAACGTCTTATCAAACTCAACTTTCGGAACAGGTAATTCAACAACCACAACAGGCTGGTCATCTGACGGTCATCTTCACACACACGGAAACTTTGGTAATTTTCCTTATCAATCAGGTATGGATCAATCAGGTGGTGTATGGGCAGGTGAAGGACATACAGACGATAATATTTACCAAGATGTAGATTTAGTTGGCGATGGTCACTTAACAAAATCACAAATCAATGAAGGTTTTACTTCCACACAATCAGCAGATGTTTGGTTTTGGAATAATATTGAAAATGATTTTACGTTAAAACAAACTATCACAGCTTCTGATGGCACCGTTACCACACAAACAAGAGTAATAAATGACCACGATCCTAGTAGAAATATGAATGGTGGAACATTTACAAACTATGCAAACGTCTATACAGAGTCAGCAAATAGTCAAAACGATTATACAATAAGAGCAGAAATGTATAATGAAACTGCTGGTACATCATATGATAATACACATAGAGGACCAGATGTAGATAATGTTCAGTTATCTATTACGACTGCTGGTGTTGAATCAATAACGATTACACCTTGCTCAGAATTAGGTACTTGTACAAGTGCTGGTGAAGATATAAATGACGCAGTTGATTTAGTTACAGATGATGGCGTAGATTTATTTGAAGATTTAGATAATAAAGTTGAAGACGCTATAAAAGATTTTGAAGAGGTTGAAGTTATATCTATTGATACTACAATGCTTATAGAAAATGACCTTGGTAAAATAGAAGAAGTAAAGTTTGAGGAATTTATACAAGAATCATTTACAGAATTTTTAGAAACAAACGATTTAGTAGAAGAATTTAAAACAGAATTACAAGTTGAAGGTATTACTGAAGAAGAATTTTTTGAAGAAACAACTAATGTTGTTATGGAAGAACTAAAGGAAGAATTTGAAATGGAAGAACCAAAGATGACTATTAAGGAGGAACTTAATGAAGAAACTGCTATGACCGAAGAAACTCAAATGGAAGAAGTTAAGGAAGAAGAAATAAAAGAAGAAGAAATCAAAGAAGAATCTAAACAAGAGGAATCAAATGAATCTACTGAACCTGAAACCAATACAAATGAGGAAGTTAAAGAAGAGTCTAATGAAGCAACTGAGGAACGAGAGAGTGGTGAATCTGTATCTAATGAATCTGAAGTGGCTGAGGATAAGGAAACAGAAGGAACGAAGGAGGAGGAAGCTGATGATGAAAATGTGGAAGATGAAGCAACTGAATCTAATGAACCAGAGGCTGTTTCGGTCAAGGATAGTAGCATAAACTTAAAAGTACAAAGAGTATTACAGAAAGTATTATCTAAACTAAAAAGAATAGACCAACAATTAGAGGCGATACAAATGGTCACATCAAAAGGGATTACAGCAGATGGTGCAGACATAAGTGGATATATAAATAAACGTATCTACAGCAAACAATTGACGTTGCCTGACGCTAAGTTTTATGATTCAATAAATATTTTAGAACAGCAACAAATATACAAAGACGCCAATTTAGGTGCGTATGTAAATAACGATCCCATTGCTGTACGAAAGCGTCAGTTAATACTGATAGAAATTGATAAAGAAAGATTAATAAATGAAATCCAAACACTTAAAAAAGGATAAGGAAAAAATGATAGACAAACTAAAAGACAACCTTGCAAGTATAGCTGCTCTTGTTGCTGCTATTGTTGCCATAGGTGGTGGTTTTGTAAAGTATGGGGAAATTACAACGAAGTTAACTCAAATAGAAGCAAGTCAAGGTGTAGATTTTGCACCCATTGAAAAACAAATAGATGAACTAAAACTTAAAATTGATGGAATAAATGCATCTATCTCAAAAAACAAAAGTGCTAATAATGATGTAAATACAAAAGCACAAGTTAATGAAAAAGAGATACAACTTCTTAAATTACAAATACAAGAAATCCAGATTAAATCTAAAAATCCATTAGGCGGTTAATATGCCTGACACTACGGAATTAAAAGTAGATATAGAGTCTTTGAGAAAAGACATTGAAGGTATTAACAATATCAATACTCGTATAGACACGGCTATTGAAAGGTTAACAGATGTATCTACTTCTATAAAATCTATGTTAGCTGTACACGAAGAAAAACTTAGCAGATCAGAAAAGATTGATGACGTGATATTTGATAAGTTAAAAGAGAGAGCTGAAGAAATAGACGTGGTGTATAAAGAATTACAAAGAGATTTAACCCTAGTAGAGAAAAGATTGCTCAATGAAATTAAAGCATTGAGAAATGATGTTGGTCCGAGAATTGGTGTTTTAGAGAGATGGAAATGGCTGATATTAGGGGGTTCTATTGTGGTAGGTTGGATACTATCTAAAAATTTTCAATACATAATGACAATGATGAATGCTCAATAGGCATTGACAATTAAGGGGTAATATTATATAATGATTGAGTGTTATGTCAAATTATATAGATTCAAAATTTATCAATGCTCTATCAAATAGATTAGAGCTGTTTAAAAGAAAAACTGATACTTTATTCAATTTTAGATGCCCACACTGTGGTGATTCTAAAAAGAGTAAATCAAAAGCTAGAGCATATTTTTACAGAGTAAAAAATGATATGTTCTTTAAATGCCACAATTGTGGTATGGGACAAAATCTAGCAAACTTTATAAAATATATTGACCCTAAAATGTATGATGAATATATTTTTGAAAGATATAAAGGGTCTGCGCCAGCAACGCCAACACCAAAGTTTGACTTTAAACCTACAAAGTTTAAAGATAGAACTATTTTAGATGATTTAAAAACTATTGATGACCTAGACGATAATCATCCTGTTAGAAAATATGTTACTAACAGAATGATACCAAATGAATTTTGGAGTAAGTTATATCTATGTAACAAGTTTATGGCTTTAGTTAACAAAGTAAAACCAAATACTTTCAAAATAACTAAAGACCATCCAAGATTGATTATACCATTTTTTGATACTACTGGTAAGTTGTTTGCATTTCAAGGCAGATCGTTTGGAAAAGAACAACCAAAATATCTAACAATAAAGTTAGATGAAAACAAACAGAAGGTATACGGACTTGAAAGAATCAATTTTCAAAAGCAGGTTTGCATCACTGAAGGCCCGATTGATAGTTTATTTATTAATAATTGTCTTGCTGCTGGTGGCGCAGATTTATTTTTAAATAACAAAATTTCTAATGAAGAAGTCACATATATATTTGACAACGAACCTAGGAATAGAGAGATTATAAAAAGAATGTATAAGGTGATTGAGGGTAATTACAATATAGTTATTTGGCCAAAAGAGATTCAATCTAAAGATGTAAACGATTTAATTATGTCAGGAAAAACAATTTCTGAAGTAAATGATATTATAAGTAACAACACATATTCAAAACTATCTGCACTAACCAAACTAAATGACTGGAAAAAAATATGACAAACGATAAAGAAATAAATGTAATAAAAAGAGGTGAACGTGGAAAAGAGCTTTTAAATATTGAAAAGATACACGAAATGGTTGAGTATGCAGTTGAAGATATATCAGGTGTTTCATCATCACAGGTAGAGATGAATAGTGGTTTACAATTTTATGATGGAATATCTACAGATGAAATACAAAAAATTTTAGTTAAGTCAGCAGCAGATTTAATATCGTTAGAAAATCCAAACTATCAATTCGTTGCTGCTAGACTATTACTTTATTCATTGAGAAAAAAAGTTATCAATCGTTTATGGGACCATCCACATATTTTTGAACATACAAAAAAAGCTGTAGAAATAGGTGTTTACGATCCGGAAGTTTTAAACAAGTATGATAAAAAAGATTTTGATAGAATGGAAAATTGGATTAACCACGAAAGAGATTATACATTTACATATGCTGGATTAAGACAAGTCATTGACAAGTATCTAGTACAAGATAGAAGTACAGAAGAAGTATATGAAACTCCACAATTTATGTATATGTTAATTGCTGCAACTATTTTTCAAAACTATCCTAAATCAAAGAGAATGACTTATGTTAAAAAATATTATGATGCTATTTCAACTTTTAAGATTAATATTCCTACACCCGTTATGGCTGGGGTTCGTACTCCTCTTAAACAGTATGCTTCCTGTGTGCTTGTTGACGTAGATGATACCTTACCTAGTATATTCTCTGGTGATATGGCCATTGGTAGATATGTTGCCCAAAGAGCAGGTATCGGAATCAATGCAGGTCGTATTAGAGGTATTAATAGTAGAATTAGAGGTGGTGAAGTACAGCATACTGGTGTTATTCCATTTCTAAAAAAGTTTGAAGCAACTGTAAAATGTTGTACACAAAATGGTGTAAGAGGTGGATCAGCAACTGTTCACTTTCCAATCTGGCACCAAGAGATAGAAGATATTATAGTATTAAAAAACAATAAAGGTAGTGAAGATAACAGAGTTAGAAAATTAGATTATTCTATACAATTATCAAAAATATTTTATGAAAGATTTATTAATGATGAAGAAATAACTTTATTTTCACCACACGAAGTACCTGAATTATACGAAGCTTGGGGTACACCACAATTTGATGAACTGTATGAAAAGACAGAAAGAAAAACAAGTGTATTTAAAAAGAAGATAAAGGCACAAGATTTATTTTTTGATATATTAAAAGAAAGAGCTGAAACTGGACGTATCTATATTATGAATATAGATCATTGTAACGATCACTCATCATTTAAAGATTTAGTTAGAATGTCAAATCTATGCCAAGAAATTACATTACCTACTGATCCTATACAACACATAGACGGTGATGGTGAAATAGCACTTTGTATTTTATCAGCTATCAACGTAGGTAAACTCAATTATTTGGATGATTTAGAAAACTTATGTGATCTAGCAGTTAGAAGTTTAGATGAAATAATAGATCACCAAGATTATCCTGTTAAGGCAGCTGAAGTATCTACAAAAGCAAGAAGAAGTTTAGGTATTGGATATATTGGATTAGCACATTATTTGGCTAAAATGAAAGTTAGTTATAATGATAAACAAGCTTGGAAAGAAGTTGACGAGTTAACAGAATACTTCCAATACTATCTATTAAAGGCTAGTAACGAACTTGCTAAAGAAAAAGGTAGATGTGAATACTTTGACAGAACAAAATATTCCGATGGTATCTTACCAATTGACACCTATAAAAAAGAGGTAGATGAGATTGTAAATCGTAAACTATCTTTGAATTGGGAAAAATTGAGAAAAGATATAAAAGCAACTGGGCTACGACATAGCACACTCTCAGCCCAAATGCCATCAGAATCCTCTAGTGTGGTTTCTAATGCTACAAACGGCATTGAACCACCTAGAGATTATTTAAGTATTAAGAAATCAAAAAAAGGTCCATTAAAACAAGTTGTACCAGATTATCATAGACTTAAAAACTTCTATACATTATTATGGGATATGCGTGAGATGACTGGATATATAAATATCGTTGCAGTAATGCAGAAGTATTTTGACCAAGCCATAAGTGGTAATTGGTCTTACAATCCAGAAAATTACGAAGACAATCAAGTACCTGTATCAGTAATGGTACAAGACTTATTGACAACATACAAAATGGGTTGGAAAACAAGTTATTATCAAAACACATATGATGCTAAAAAAGATATTGACGAACCTGCACATCCAATAGGGTTTGTTGATAACGTACCTGAAGATGATAAACCAAAACAGGAGGACGAGAATTGTGACTCGTGTACAATTTAATGGCTAAAAGTGTATTTAACAAAGACAAAAATTTAGACGCTACAAAACAATTAATGTTTTTTGGACCCGATCTATCTGTACAAAGATATGATAATATGAAGTATCCTATTTTTGACAAATTAAATCAGCAACAATTAGGATATTTTTGGAGACCAGAAGAAGTGTCTTTACAAAAAGATAGAAACGATTTTCAAACATTATCTGAACAACAAAAGTTTATCTTTACATCTAATTTAAAATATCAAACTATGTTAGATAGTGTACAAGGCAGAGGTCCTTGTCTAGCATTTTTACCATTTGTATCTTTGCCTGAAGTAGAAGGCTGTATTGTAACTTGGGATTTTATGGAAACAATTCATAGCAGAAGTTACACATACCTTATAAAAAATTTGTATTCTGATCCTACAGAAGTTTTTGATACTATTATACAAGATGAAAAGATAGAAAAGAGAGCAGCTAGTGTAACTAAAACTTATGACGATTTAATTAAAATGGGTTATCAGTGGACATTAACACCAGATAAAGTTGACTTGTATGAATTAAAGAAAAAATTGTATCTTGCAATGATAACTGTAAACATACTAGAAGGTTTACGTTTCTATACATCATTTGCTTGTAGTTTTGCTTTTGGTGAGTTAAAATTACTAGAAGGTTCAGCAAAGATAATATCATTTATTGCTAGAGATGAAAGTCAACACTTGGCAATGTCACAAAGAATTATTAATAATTGGAAAGACCACGAAAACGATAAAGATATGACAAAAATTATCAAAGAATGTGAGAAAGAAGTTTATAAAATGTATGATGATGCATTGAATGAAGAAAAAAGATGGGCCTCTTATCTATTTTCAAAAGGTTCTATGATAGGTTTATCGGAAAAACTATTACACCAATTCGTAGAGTATATGGCAAATAGAAGAATGAAAGGCATACAATTAAATCCACAGTATGACCAAAAAATAAATCCTTTGCCTTGGGTAGATCATTGGTTGAATAGTAGGTCAACACAAAATGCTCCACAAGAAACAGAGATTGAATCATATGTAATTGGTGGAATAAAACAAGATGTTAAGAAAGACCAGTTTAAGAAATTTAAATTGTAATGGAAAAAGTAGAAAAGTATTGTTCTAATTGTGATACTAAATATTCAATAGAATATAACGAGGAAGAGACAGAGCTAGATCCTCTGACTTGTCCTTTTTGTGGATATGAGGTAGAAGATGAACTTGAAACAGAAGACAAAGAAGAAGATAATTGGAATTGATTATAGTCTAAATTCTCCTGCTGTTTGTGTTACAGATGATAGTTTTGAATTTGATAAATGTAATTTCTTTTTTCTAACAAGTAAGAAAAAACATATGGGTATCTTTGGAAAAAATATTGGTGGTATAGAACACAAAGAATATAAAGACCCAATAGAAAGATTTTATAATTTATCTCAATGGGTACTTGATATTATAGATGAGTATGTAGGTCTATATGATTTAGAAGTTTATATTGAAGGATACTCTTTTGGTTCAAAAGGCCAAGCAGTATTTCAGATAGCTGAAAATTGTGGTATTCTAAAATATAGATTGATGGATAAGAGAATAGATTATGGAACAGTTGTACCAACCCAAGTCAAAAAATTTGCATCAGGCAAAGGCAACGCTGACAAACAATTAATGTATGATAGTTTTTGTAAAGAACACAAAAACGAATTGATGAAAGATTTTGATATGGGAAAATTAAACAATCCTGTCACAGATATTGTTGACAGTTTTTATATAGCTAAATATGGTTTTGACAAAAATAAAAAATCTAATTGATATTATAAAATACAAATATAGAGAATACTTCCCTATAAGAGTATTGAGAGCTAGAGTTTATCCAAAAGCATTAGGTAATCTAGTAAAAGAATATGATGTCAATGAGATAGTTATAAGACCAGGTCCAGAACATTTAGAAAAAACAAAAGATCAATTCATAAGATTAACAGAGAGTATGGATAGACTAGGTTTATTGTATCCTGTTATTCTTACTTCATACGAAAGATATTGGTTTAAAGATAGATGGCCTAAAGACGTAAATGGTCAACCAAAAAAAGGTTTACTATGTGTTGTAGGTAATCAAAGAGTATTGTATGCTAAAAAAAGAAAATATCATAAGATAGAAGGCTACTATGTAGTTGATAAATTAGATAGAGATAGAGTGAATGCAAAAACTTTTAAACAAATTTATCCTAAAACGTGGATAGATATTAGAGATGGAAAATGGCAATGAAAAAAATATTATTGATAATTAGTTTTGTTATTTTATCTGGTTGTATGAAAACGACCTGTTTAACAGATACTGATTGTGAAAAGAAAGTGAATTGGAATGATCCTGGTTTTACAGTTTTAAGAACTATTGTAACTCAAGGTGCAAATGTAGGAAAATGAAAATCTTAACAGCAGAGTTTGAGATACCTGGTTATAAAAAAAAATTAGTTGATGTCAAAGAATTAATGTTAACAAATGAAACAAACTTTATGATGAAAAGATACGACAAATTAGATATTAGTATGAATAGAGCTGGTATGTTTTATCCAATCTTATATACAGATTTAGATAGTTATTGGTTAGTTGAAAAGAGATGGCCAAAATATGAAAACGGAAACCCTATACCTGGAATAGCTGTACATACAGGTAATAAAAGAGTATGGTGGGCAAAACAAAATGGTTATGATAAAATAGAAGGTATCTATGTTAATTCAAAAGCAGAACAAACAAAGTTAGTTAAGATAACACATATACCTCACGGTAAATTACCTCATTATCCTAGTATATACGGCAAAAGAAAATGAGTTGTATAGGATTATTTTTGGCACTATCAATGCACGTGGGTCTGGAAGCAGACTACAACAATATACATCCACACGCAAGGTGCAAAGTGGACAATTCAATTGCAGGTGTGTATTACAATTCCGAGGACAGGATCAGTGCTTACGTTGGTAAGGAGTTTGAATTAGACGAATATTGGAATATTGAATTAGGACTTGTAACAGGTTATAAATCAAATGACATACTACCAATGATTAGATATAAAGCAGGAGGGTTGTTTATCACTCCAGCATATGAAAAACATAACGGCAAAGAAAACTACGGTGTTGTAATAGGTTGGGAAATAGGTAAATGATTTTATATTGTGCAGCAGACCCAGTTTACTTTAACAATTATTTTAATCTATGGTCTAGTCTATGTAACAAATATTATCCTAAACTAAAAAAAATTATATCATTATTTAATCCAACACCAGATATGATTAAGTTATGTGAAGATAACCATATCAATTGGAGTAAAGCTATCTTAACAGACAATCCTCAAAGAAAACATTTTTACTTATTAAGATGGTTAAACTTACCTTTTGAACATAACGAACTTATAATTGAAACACAAATTAATTGCATACCTATAAAGACACAATCATTTCCTAGTGACAATAATAAAGTAGAACAATATAGAGTGTCCAGATTAAAAAGAGGGTTTTTAGGTGGAGTATCTGCAGCTGTATTTACGCCTGAAGCTGCTAAAAAAGTTGTAGAACAAGCAAAAGTTATGTTAGATAATCCACCAGAGAGTGACCACCCTATGAATATGTGGCAGATAAATAATCTAAAACATAGTTTTGTTAAGAGTGAACAACAGTTTAAAAATTTTAATATGTCAATAACAAATGACACTTGTTGGATTACTGCTGGTACCTCTCAACACTACACACCTAAACAAAAGATAGATATACTAAATTATTATATAAACAAATGAGTAAATTAACAGTTATATTACCAGCCGCTGGAAAAGGAACTAGATTAAATCTACCTTATCCAAAAGAAATATTAAGATTAGATAACGAGAATGCTCTAATAGATAATTGTTTTAACTTCTTTAGAGATTATGGAAGAAAAGACGTAGAGTTTATTGTTGTAATAAATGAACATAAACTAGAACTAATACAGTATCTAGCTAAATATAAAAATAAATTTAACATAACATTTACATTTCAAAATCCAAATGAACAAGAATATACAGGCGCTATAAAAAGTGCTAAACATTTGTTTGGTGAATATAATTTAGTTATGTTACCAGATACTTTAATGAAATTAAAACCAAATAATGATTTGTACACATTGGTACAAAATTCATTGTTAGAAACAGGTTTTACATTTCTTTACAAGAAAGAAAGCAACGCTGACATTTTAAAAACAAAAGGTGCATTATATGTTAATCCAGAAAATAATGTTATTGATTACAAAGATAAACCACAAGATACATTATTTAACTACAATGGGTTTTGGTGCGCCTTTGCTTTTAGAAAAAGAACTTTTGATGTATGTATGAACTTTATGGAAAAGTCAACATTAAAACTACATACAAAAGATAGAGAAATAGAACAAACACCTATTTTTGGTTCTAAAGCTATTGAAATATTAGATTACATTGATTTAGGTACTTGGCCTGAAATTAGAAGGATGATATTAGATTATGAAGACAATAATAACTGATTGTGATGGTGTTTTATTAGATTGGGCATTTGCATTCAAAGTATGGATGGCAGATCAAGGTTACATAAGATTACCAGATACAGACCAACATTTTCAAATGTCAAAACAATTTGGCATATCAGAGAAAGAAGCTTTAGATAAAGTCAACGAATTCAATCAAACAGGTTCATTAGGTTATTTACCAGCATTTAGAGATAGTATTGAGCATGTTACAAGATTGCATAGAGAGGGTTGGAAGTTTGAAGTTATTAGTATGATTGGCCCAGATAAGTATGCACAAAGATTAAGACAACACAATTTAGTACATTTATTTGGTGATATATTTGATTACATATATTGTGCTGGTGACTTTACAAAACCTAAGAGAGATATTTTAGAAGAAAGATATAAAGGTAAAAATTATATTTGGGTAGAAGATAGAATAGATTATGCTAAAGATGGAGAGGCTGTAGGCTTAAATACATTTATGATGGACCACCCATACAATAGAAGTTATAACGGACAAAGAGTAAACAACTGGAAGGAATTATATGACGCCGCACAACAATGCAAGTAAAGGTGATTACGCTGATATAGTATTATTACCAGGCGACCCATTGAGAGCAAAATGGATTGCCGAAACATTTTTAGATGACGCCAAGTGTGTAAACACAGTAAGAAATTGTTTAGGATACACAGGCACATACAAAGGCAAAAGAATATCTACACAAGCTGGTGGTATGGGAATGGCATCTAACGGAATTTACATACACGAACTATACGAACACTATGATGTGAAGTGTATTATAAGAGTTGGTAGTGCTGGTGGTATATCAAAGAAGACTAGAGTAGGTGATATTGTAGCAGCAACAACAGCAAGTACCGATAGTAATATTACAAATGGATTAGTTAATAGATACCAATTAAGTCCGAGTGTTACTTATAAATGGTTAGAAAAATTTATGAAACAATGTCCAGAGGCACACGCTGGTAGTATTGTATCTAATGATTACTTTTATAATCCAAATCCAAATTGGTGGAAAGAACTACAACAACAAGGAACTGTTGCCGTAGAAATGGAAACACACATATTATATGCACTAGCATCTCAATTTGATAAAGAAGCATTATCAGTATGTACAATATCAGATCATTTAGATGATTCTGTAGATGAAAAAAGAATGACATCAGAAGAAAGAGAACAAGGCTTTAATAAAATGATTGAAGCAGTATTAGATATATGTTAAAATATTATTTACCTGTTGTCAAAGATGAAAAATATCCTTACTCTTTTAGAGTGAGGGCAAAAATACCATCAGAAAATAATAAAAATAGTAAAGTTATAAACTATTTGAAAGATTGTAATAAAGATGATGTAGTGGTATTAGCTAAAAAACATACTAGAGAAGATGTGGATTATTTAATATCAAAAAATATAAATTATATATTTGATGTGTCAGATGATAAGTGGAATCCAAAGTGGGGTCCAGAGGACGAATGGAACTATACTTGTATGCATGCAAAACATATAACAACAACTTGTCAAAGATTAAAAGAAAAAGTAATAGAATATACAGGTAGAAAAGAAATTACAATCATACCTGATCCAACAGAAAGACCAGAAGAAAAAGCTAAATTTAGAGTATCAGGTAATATGAAATTAGTATATTATGGTGCACACGGAAATATGAAACAAATAGATTGGCTTTCTGAATACAAAAGAATATTAGTGAAAAGACCTGGTACAGAATTAAAAGTCATAACAAATAAACCAGAAGGCATACCTAAAGTTAAAAAACATCCAAGATGGCATAAAGGTATGAGTAGAGATGATGAAAAGGCTTTAAGAAAAGAAATGCAAGTCTTTTTTGATAATAATATAATTGATTGGACTTATGGAAAACAAGGTGCTTTAGTTAGAGAAAGTGATTTGGTAGTATTACCTGTAAACAAAGACGATCATATGACACAATGTAAAGGTAATAATAGACCAGTAGATGCTTTAAGACTAGGTAGATTTGTTATTACTACACCAGGATGTCCTAGTTATGAAAACTTAAAAGAGTTTATTTGGATTGGAAAAAATATTTTAGATGGTTTAAAATGGGCGATTGAAAATCCTGAAAAAGTATTGTGGAAAATACAAGCAGGTCAATCACATATTAGAAGTTTTTATACACCAGAAATAATTGGAAACAAATGGAAGGAATTATATGAAAATATTAGTAGTCACTAGTTATAATAATACTTTATATAATGAATATGCACATAGATTTAGAAGTACATATAATTGGCCATTTGAATTATTAGTTTACAATGAAGACAGTGATTTTTATACAAAGGTACCACAATTAAAAAAGTTTGTAGAGAGAAATAAGAACAAAGTTATTGGTGATAAGTTAAAAGATTTTTGGAAAGATGGCGTTAGATTTTGTTACAAAGTATATGCATATACAGATGCTATCTTAAAGAACTCAAAAAACTACGATGGTATAATAGGTATTGATGCAGACAGTGTATTTTATAATAGAATAGATGCAGAATGGATAGCACAACATATACATAGAGATGATTCTATGATGAGTTATTTAGGTAGAGGTAGCCATTACAGTGAATGTGGTTTTTTATATTGGAATTGTAAACATAGTCATACTTTAAAGTATGCTCAGGAAATGCAAGATATGTATAATAAAGATTTTATATATAATGAAAAACAACAACACGATAGTTTTATATGGGATTTAGTAAGAAAAAGATTTGAGGCAAATTATGGCATTAAAAATCATAATTTAGGAGATGGGAAAACAGGGCACGTACAAGCAAGATCAATACTTGGAAGTGTTTACGACCACACAAAAGGTCAAAGAAAAGTATCTGGCAAAAGTCCAGAGTTTAAAAGATAAGGAGTTATTATGAGTGATGAAATAGATAGAGATACACACGACCACGATATGACTTATGAAAATGAGCAGTCAATGGTCACAATACCATTAAAAGAATATGATAAACTAAAAGATAAAAGTAATTACATAACAGACCCTAGTTTGATTGCTGTTATAGATAAGATAGAAGAACTAACTAGAGCATTAAGAAAACATATTGTTAGAAAGTTTTAATGAACGGATTAGAATTTTTATATCATATATTATTTGTAGAATGGGATACAGGCCTATGGGGTATTATTATGATAGGCGTTATCTTTGCACTGGTAAGTATAGTGTTAGATTATGGATTTGATCCATCGGAAGGAAATAAATGATAAATGTTTTTATAGGTTATGACAGTAAAGAGAAAGTTGCTTTTAATACATTAAGTTATAGTATATTAAAGAACTCAACTAAACCTGTTGCTATCACACCAATATATTTAAACAATATTAAAGATGATTTTGTAAGAGAAAGAAACAATTTGTCTTCTACAGAGTTTTCATTTAGTAGATTTATTATACCACATTTGATGAACTATCAAGGTTGGGCATTGTTTATGGATTGTGATATGTTAATGGAAGCAGATATAGCAGAACTATGGCGTTTGAGAGATGACAAATATGCTGTACAAGTTTGTAAACACGATTACACACCAAAGAGTAAAGTAAAATTTTTAAATCAAGTACAAACAACATATCCTAAAAAAAATTGGTCTAGTTTTATGTTGATGAATTGTAAAAAGTGTACAACACTAACACCTGAATATGTAAATAGTGCAAGTGGTTTAGAATTACATCAATACAAATGGTTAGAAAGTGAAGACTTGATAGGTGAATTACCATTAGAATGGAATTGGTTAGCAGGTGAATATGAACATAAAGATGATATAAAGAATGTTCATTTTACAGAAGGTGGACCTTGGTTTTCAGAATATGAGCATTGTGATTATTCTACAAACTGGTACAAATATTATTCGGAGTGTTTTCAAATTAGATTAAGATGATACAAGGTTTTTCTACAAGACAATTAACAGATGTACCTATAAGAGCTTTTGTTAAAAGTGCATATGGTATTATGCACGAAAAGCAAACAGAAGTTGATAAGTATGAGATGACTAAATGGGAATCATTAAAACATCATTTAGAATATCCGTGTGTGGTATTTGGTATATTAAGAGGAACTGGTGAGATAATTAGAAAGTGTAAAGAATCTACACATACCTTTTATCATTTTGACCATGCATATTATTTTAAAGAACAAAAGCATGGTGTAAATAAATTATTTGGTGATAAGATTTATAGAATTACAAAAAACAATTTGATGTTGACTTACATAGATAAACTTAATAAAGCAGATAGAGGAAGATTAGGAAAGTTTAAACAACATATAAAGTTAAAACCATTTAAATATGATGGTAGTTATGTATTAGTATTGCCACCATCAGATCACGTTAGAAGATGGTATGGTTTATTTGATTGGGAAAAAAATGTTGTAGAAACTTTAAAGAAACATACTAAAAGAGAAATAAGAATAAGAACAAAAGATAGTAAAACTCCATATATAGAAGAATTACAAAAGGCTCACGCAGTAGTTACTTGTCAATCAACTGCTTGTGTTGATGCCATAATAGAAGGTATACCATCTTTTTGTGATAAGATGTCTATGGGTGTGCCTGTATCATTAACAGATTTAAGTGAGATAGAAAATCCATTATACCCAGCAGATAGAGAACAATGGATAGATAGTTTACTATCAAATCAATATACGTTAGAAGAAATAACAAACGGTTACGCATGGAAAAGATTGAAGAACAAGGAAGCTATATATGATAATTACTCATAAATTACAAAAGGCAGATTGTTTATCACATCAAATATGGCCAGCAATAGAAAAAGGCTGGAAAGATACACCTATGAAACCCATACATTTTTTTTGGGGTCTTGGTGGAAGTAACGTAAAAGAAATTGCACAAGTACAAGAGAAAAACGAAGAATGGTGGTTTGTTGATGTAGGTTATTTGACACAACAGATTACAAGATACCCTAGTCCTATCATACACGATTATGATAAAACATATTTTAGAATATGTAAAGGTGGTATGCACACTAAACGTGGTTCAGTAGGAACTGGACAAAGATTAAACGTATTGAAAAACCAAGGCATAGATACTGAATTTAAAGGTTGGTATACTGGTGAGGTAAAACATATTTTGTTATGTCCATCATCACCAACAGTAACTTGGCATATAAATGGTATGTCACAGGAACAATGGATTGAAACAGTTACAAAAGATTTAAGAAAGTACAGTCAAAGAGAAATAAAAGTTAGAAACAAACCTAGACCTAATAATGAATTTTGGAATACAGATATAAAAGATTGGTTAATAGATTGTCACTGTTTAGTTACAAATATGAGTTTATCAGCTATAGATGCTGTACTTAATAAAGTACCAATAATAACACATACAAGTAATGTTGCTGCACCAGTTGCCTCACACGATTTAAAGTTTATAGAAAAACCATTAAGACCTGGTAGAAAAACTATGGATGAATGGTTAAAATTTGTAGCAGAAAATCAATTCACATTAAAAGAGATAGAAACTGGAGTTGCATATAATACATTGAGAGTACAAAATGATTAATGTATGCTGTGTATATTATGGTGATAAGTACGAAACGATCTATGTACAGAACCTGTACAATATGGTCAAAAGACATTTAACAAAACCATTTAAGTTTTATTGTTTTACAGATCATACTAAAATACATAAAATGATTGAAGGTGATATTATCTTCAAACCTTTTCCTAGACACGATTTTGAAGGTTGGTGGCATAAACTACAACTATTTAATCCTGACACAGGGTTAGAAGGTATTAACTTCTATATGGACCTTGATGTTGTAATACTAAAAAATATAGATTGTTTTGTAGAACACGGTAATGAAATGGACTTTGGTATTACCAGAGATTTTGGTCAACCAGATAATACATACAACTCTAGCGTAATGAAATGGAACAATGCTGTAATGTCAGATGTAATATGGAAACCTTATATGAATGAAAGAGTAAATCATAGAAAACTACAAGGTGACCAAAATGTGATAACTCATTATGTCAACGGTAAGAAACTATTGAAACCCTTTCCAAATGAATGGACACAATCTTATAAATGGTTTAATCGTAGTAAAACAAGATTTCATAAAAAGAACTGGACCTTTGAACAAGACCCAAATGCAAAGATATGTGTATTTCACGGTAGGCCTAATCCACACGAATCGGACCAGCAGTGGGTTAAAGACAACTGGAAGTAGTAAAATGTTCTTGTTTTGTTCTACTTTATCTTAAATAGACCCTTAATTTACTAGCAAAATAACTCTGTACATCTGCCATATAACCCTGTATAGTATGTGTATATAAGGAGGAAAAACAAATGAGTAAAATAAAACAATACATAGAAACTTCAGTAGAGAAACAAGTTGACAAAATTACTAATGATTATTTAGAAGGTAATATTGATTTGAATACTGCTGAGAATAAGATAGAAAACATAGACAATATAGAAATGGTAGTAGAGAAACACAATATTGGTGACCATTTATTCTATGCTAAAGAAGAAGCTAAAGAAGAACAAGAAAACAAAATGAAAGCTAAATACCTTTAATGAGTGAATATTTTAAATCTTTTAATATAGTTTACAAAAGAGAGTATATGGACTCTGAGGATCCAGAAAACTTTTGGTTAGGAGATGCCATATACAAAAATGTTCCTATTGAGAAACTAAAGTATTATAGAAAACAATTATTAAATATCAAAAAAATATTAAATAAAAGTTACAAAGAAGATGCTACAAACTTTACTGGTGCAACTGGTATTGAGATAGTATATCCAGATGAGTATTACCAAACATATGAAGATGTATTTGGAGATACAGCAGCTGGTGATAAAAATTTATTTAACGATTATGGTCAGTTATACAAAAGACAAGGTTTTAGAAAAGATTTTGATCCTGACCTAACAATAAATTACAAAACAAAAAGAGATTATATTTACAAACTAAATTAAGGAGGACATATGATAGATGTATATAAACAACATAAAGGTAAAAAGGTATATAAAATATCTGCAATTAAAACTTTAAAACTAGATCAATATATTATTGCTGACAATGAAGACGAAGCATTTGACAAGTGGTTAGAAAATGGTGGTATTAAACACGATAAGATTAATACTGATTTAACAAACACAGATTCAGATGTTGATACAGATTACATTGATGTGAGTACAGGTGACCACAATTCAGAATATGTTGGTACGGTAACTTCTGATCCTGAAAGTGAAGAAGAAGACGATTTAATTGTTAACACAGATGTACAGGAGGAAAAATGATAAACGAAATAGCAACGGTAGATATGTTAGATACGGTCATTGATAAGATTGATGATGGTAAGATAGCAGATGCCAAAGATGATCTAATTACATTTAAAGATAAGATACAAGCTGAGATTGATGAGTTTGATAAGTGGGCAAAAGTACAATCAGAAATACACAATATGCTTGAGTTAGAGAATGAAATGACACACAACCAGACAGTGAAAAATGATGAAAAAAAGGGGGGTATATAAGTATCAAAGAGTGTTAGGAAACCTGCTCAGCGTTGATCCTAGCGTGTCTTTTTATTGTAAAATAAGGGGTTTTACACTACTATTGACAAATTCTAAAAATCCTGATATTATATAGGTATGAGTGAGATTAAACCGATAGAAGAAAAATTAGATAGTAAGATAGCCAAACTTAATTCTACCAGAGTGTACAAAAAAGTTACACCTAGATATGATTTGTCTTGGTATATCAAATGGGCAAGTAGTATTATATTAATTACTGCTATGATGTTTACTGCAGTTGACATCTATCCAATTAATATGTTGATTGCAAACATAGGTTTTATTGGCTGGTTAACTGTTGGTTTACTATGGCACGATAGAGCATTGATTGTATTGAATGCTATATCACTTGCAATTTATTCAATGGGTATATTAAATTATTATTATGGCTAAAACAATTACAATAGAAGTAAATAAAAAAACTATATCAGAAGTTTACAATCAAGTTGCTATGTGTAATGATCTTGGTTTTCCTAACTTTCAAAAAGGCGAACCTATCAATAAACTTATGGTAGAAATCAAAAGAAGTATTAAAAAACAAAAAAAACAGGACAAAGTTGTATTGTGGAAAGAACTATTAGATTTTTGGCCATTATCAATCGTTGTACCTACAATGATATTATCAATATTACTAGCACCATTATTTCAATGAAAAAGAAAAAGATAAAAGAAACATATAAAAGCATTAATAGAGAGTCTTTCAAAAAGACTTTATCAGGTTTTGATTTACCTGATTTGACATTAGACATCAACGGTCTACCAAGAAATTCTATACCAACAAGTGATAGAATCCCAGGCGCTTGTGTAAAGAGAACTTTACCAAAAGTAAAATTGCCTGAAGGTAAAACCATCGGCATTGCTTACAATAAGGGTAACTACCAAATTGTAGATCAAGCTGATTTTAAAACTATGGGAAGGAAAACGTAATGTGGAATATGAAAAAATCACTACTATTTGCTATTGCATTGGTTACAGTAATTCTTGTATCAATGAATATGGCAAGTGCAGATGAAAAAAAAGTAACACCAAAAGAATTTGCTACGGCTGTTAGTGAAATACCAAGTAAAGTAGGTAATCACATTTCTATGGAAATAGAGAAGTCAAAGGCATATCAAAAAAAGAGTTGGGCTGAAGCGAAAAAGAAATGGCCTTGGAATAAAATCTTTAAGGATAGTAATGAACAGTAAGGATTTTGTTTATACTAGTAAAAATGATGGGACTGCTTTTATCAGGCCCATCACAGCTAGAGCTGAGACCTTTTGGAAAGAGAATGAGTTTACTAGAAAATATGTAATTGATAATACAGAAGATTATTACATAATTAAAAGTGTAAATGGACCAGAATTATGTACTAAAATAAGAGATTCTGGAATGGATTTTACGTCATAATTATGGATGTTCTCGTTTTGTTCTTATTTAAAATGTTGATTTTATTGACTTTTTTAGGCATTGACAATACGATATTTTTATGTTATTATATAATCACTAAACTAAAAATGGAGGAATAATATGTTTCAATATACAAAAGAGTTACTATTCGTTGAGTTTGATATAGAGAAAAAGAAAGATAAGAAAAAATCTACAACTAGAAAAGTATGTTATGAAAATCGTATCAACTTTTTTAAAGATCATATTAAGAATAAAGAAGAAAATCCAAAGTCATATGAAAATGTTGATGTTAACTTTGATAAACTATTGAGTGTTTATCAAACAGTTAACCCTTTAGATACATTTTATCAAATCGGTTTTGGAAAAAGTTATAATGAATACTGGACAGACTACAATAAAACATATGCATAAAATATTATTAAGTTTAATTGCTCTCTTGTTGTTAAATAACTGCGCAGCCAGTAATCGTAGTCACATTGGTGCCACTCTTGGTGCCACGACTACAACTGGCTCGTGTGTCGCTTTGGGAGTAGAAAATCCTTATGCCATCGCTGCGTGTGCTGTGACTGGTGCATTTGTTGGTGCTGATATTATGTACAAGTCAGATGCTGATGTACACAATGCAATGTTTGTTGACCATATGAACAAAAGTCCTAATGGTTCTACATACACTAATTGGTACAATACAAATACAGGTAATAGTGGAATTATAAAAACTACAAGTACATATATGGTTGAAACAATTAAATGTAAAGATTATGAATCAACTGTTGACATAACAAACCAATGGCCTTTAATAGGTATTGGAGGTATCAATAGAAAAGTAAACTTTGGTACTGCGTGTCAAATGCCAGATGGCAGATGGGTAGAAAAAAACTAATGCCATTTGATCCTAGAAAATATTTAACTCTAATGATGTACACAATTTTTGCAATACTAATATGTACATATGTATTTGGTAATGAAAATGGTGACTTGTCAGAGAAGACATATCCTGTTGAGAATGTAAAAGTAATAGAGATATTAGATAAAATAGAAAAAATTGAAAAAGACGGCGATAAAGTTTATTATAACAAAATTACAACTGTTGAACCTAAAGACGCAGCAGATCAATATTGTTATGTAAAAGTGATTATAAAAGAAACTGATAATACAATTATCAAAGAAGAAATTTTAGAGTGTGCTGATGGAAGAAAAACTGTAGATGGTCCTTCATATTGGCAGCTATTTGCTCAATTTTATTATAGAGATGTAGCAACACCTGAATACTGTAGAATGTACAGTAGACCAAATCACGCTTTTAAGTCGTTCGGAAAAGTGTGTTTACAACAGAACGGTGAATGGGAGGTAAAATGATTAAAAATTTAATCATAATCTCACTAGTTTTTGTAATTGTTACGGGTATATCGGGTTCTGAGTTTTTAGACTATATATCTTTAGGACTTGACAAAATGCAAGACCTAGTATATAATATAAAAAGTGAGGTAAATTAATATATGATGAAGTATGGTAAAATAGTAGGTATCATCGCAGCAGGGTTATTAGTAGCCAATTGTGCTGGTTCTTACAAGATGAAGTCAGAGAAGGGTAAAGTCTTAAATGAAGTACCAAAATGGTATATGGCTGACTTTTCTGAAAGTAAAGCGTGTGATACACCTTTATTTGGTAAAGACAAAGATAGAATGTGTATCTTTGGTGTCGGTACTGCAGTGTCACCTGATCTAAACTTGGCGATTGAAAAAGGTATGATGATTGCTAAGGCAGAACTTGCTGATATTGTTAAAGGTGAGATGAACAAATCATCAAAACAATTCATTACAGAGTTGGGAAAACAACATAACAAAACAACTGTATCGGAAGTAGAATCAGTTATCGTTAACTTGATTAAAGATACACCTGTTAGAGGTTATGAAATCTTTGCCAAAGATGTAACAATAACTAAAAACGGTTATTATAGAGCGTGGATTGGTTTGAGATTACCATTAGGTGAGTACAATAAAATGTACAATTTCACAATAGCAGAAGCAGTTGATGCTTATAACGTAAAAGAAAAAGCTAAAGTTGCTTATGACAACTTAATAGGTAAAGAAAATGAAAATAGTAATATACAGTAAAAACAATTGTACCTATTGTACCAAGGCCAAGGGTCTTGTAAAAAGACTTGGCCTTGACTATGAAGAAAAAACAATGGAATCATTTGAATCTGTTGATAAAATGTTAGAAGATATTGGCAAACAGGTAAGACAAATGCCACAGATTAAAATAGATGATGAATTAATTGGTGGTTATAATCAACTTGTAGAATATTTTGAAAAACAAGGGAAAGTGAATTTTAAAGGTGAGATTATTAGTGAGTGATGATAAAATAATACACTTTCCAACAGAACGGATTGTTAATCATAGAAGTAGGGAACTTGATGAACAAAGACGTAAAATGGGTGAGAAGGTAGCCAAACAAATAAAACAACAACAAACTAAAAAATTTGTTGAAACAGCAGTAGATGATATTAGTATGAATTTATTAAAACAGTTTGTTGATTTGGCTATGAAGACTCAATCAAATGTATTTATGCAAGACTTAGCACTATTAGTAGATGTAATGCGTGGTATGATATATAGAGATTTTGGATTAAAACATCCAGCACAAACACTATCAGATAAGATGGTTATTCTAAAAGATAATAAATCAGGTCAACCACAAGCTAAAATTAACTATGAACCAGTATTAAAAGCAATGACATCCAAACCAATTAGTAAAGATGTCAAAGAAGAATTAAATGATCTAAACCAGACTGGTGTATTATTTGATGCAGACAAGGATTTAGATGAATAAACAAAATTCCATAGGAATCGCCTTAACAGGTTGTAAAATAGTTTTGTTAAACTCAAATATAAAAAGGAGTAATATATAATGTTTAATTATATTAAAAACCTGTTCGTTAAAGACGAACTAGTTACTGTAAAAGTAACTAAAAGAACTGCTGAAACTAGAGGCAGAAAAAAACTTTCAAAGAAACAGAAAGTTTTAAACCTTTTACAAAAAGGTGAAAACGTTGCTTGGTCAACAATTCAAAATAAATTTGAATTGGAATCACCAAGATCAATGGTTGACACTTTAAGAGCTGAAGGCTATATGGTCTACGGTAATAAAGTGGCTGGTAAAACATACTACAGAATTGGTGCTCCTACAAGAGCAATAGTTGCTGCTGGTATTAAAGCGTTATACGGAACTAAATTCAAGTATAACAACCACAAGGTTTCTGTAAAGAGATCAGAACTAGCGCCAATTAACTAGTAATCCAAGTGTGTGGCGTGATGCAAACACGCCACATACATAATCTAAACAACAAAGGAATTATATGTCATTAAGAGATTCACTATTAGAAGCGATAAAGAAACACGCTGAGGGTCATATAGAAAAACATAGAGTCAATGTAGAGAACTTATTACAAAATAGTGTAGGTGTTGCAGAACATCCTGACTACATTGAAACTATTGAAAAAGAATTAGGTATTATAGCAGAATATGACGATCAGATGGAAATGTTAAATAAGTATTTTATTAAAAAAGACCCATTTAAAACGTGATAGACAAACTATTAACACAGGAAATACAAGGCCAAACAGTAGATAGTGAGGTTGCTGTATTGTTATCTGGAGGTGTTGATAGTTTATCTACAGCATTCGCTGCCAATAGGTTAGGTAAAAAGATAACTGCTTATACTTTTCATTTAGAAGGTCAACCAACTTACGACTCACAAAAAGCTGTAGAAGTTGCAGAGAAGTTTAATTGGGATTATAAAGTTGTAGTTGTACCTACCGATAAGATAGAAGAAGATTTTTTTAGACTTGCTAAAGAAATATTGTGTAAAAAGAAAACACATTTTGAATGTTGCTTTCCGTTCTTATATGTATATCCAGAGATAAAAGAGAAGGCAGTAATAAGTGGATGGGCAGCAGATGGTTACTATGGTATAAGTAAGAAAGCTATTTTACATTATACTAAAGGTAAAACAAAACAAAAATTTGATGAGTTTAGAGATAATTATTTTGACTATTATAATCAAGCTGGTTATCTATGGCACGAAAGAATAGCTAGAAATAATAATAAACAATTAATTACACCTTATTTGGCATTTAGTATTAGGGATTATTTCTATAATAAAGATTGGTACGAATTGAATGAGCCATTTCAAAAGCACAATGTTGTCAATTCATTTGAAGAATTTAAGAAGTTTAAATTTAAGAAACATATAAACTTACAATTAGGTGCTGGTATTGATAAATTATTTGAAACACTATTAGATAATAGAAAAGTTAATTTTAAAAATAGAAAAAGAGTTATGGACATTTGTAGAGATTGGTCTACACAATTTGAAAGTTTAGGAGTATTACCAGTATGAAAAAGAAAAAAAATAGAGAAAAAATCTACGAAAGAAATCCTAATACAGGAGTTATTCGTTGGAGGTATGTTGATGAATCGCCAGACAAATTTGGATGGCCTAATTATGGAAGGATACTAAATGACAAAAAAAGAAGTAGAAAAACAAATTAAAGTATTGAAAGATACTATTAGTTGGTTTAAAAAACAAGTTGAGCCAAGTGATTGTGGTTGGATGTACACTACCATTGATGGTTTAAAACATAGAATAAAAGTTTTAAAAGATGAATTGAAAGGTAAAAAGCCTAAGCATTGGGCTAATTATTTGTAATGTTAGATTTAGAACACGGATTGCTTTTAGGATTTATAGGATGTACAGTAACCGTTGTTGGTTTCTTTATTGCATTTTTAGTAATAAACAAAATCAAAAGGGAAGAGATAGAAAATGAGCTTAGAAAAAGAGAAGCAAAGAAGAACCCATATTACTTTGGGGACGATACAGTCTAAAAAGAAAATGACTCGTAAGGTGGATACTTATGAGTATGAGTCTTTGGCAGAGTGTATTAGAAGTGACCAAGTACCTGCAAGTGAGATTGCAGAGATATTTACAGATAAAATATTTTACAAATGGTATAAAAAGAAATACTTATGATATTAGTTGACTTAAACCAAGTTTTAATTTCAAACCTTATGGCTCAAACTAGAGGTAAGGCTGAAGAAATGCCTGACAAAGATGTAATTAGACATATGGTAATTAATTCTATTAGAGGTTACAAGTTAAAGTTTGGAGAACAATACGGAGACATAATATTATGTGCAGATGCAAGTAATACCTGGAGGCGAAGCATATTTCCAAATTACAAATATGCTAGAAAGAAAAATAGAGAAGACTCTGCAACCAATTGGTTATCCATATTTGAAGTTATTAATGATATAAGAGTTGAGATACAAGAAAACTTTCCGTATATGGTGTTACACATAGATACAGCAGAAGCAGATGATATTATAGGCACATTGGTAAGAGAACTTGCACCTAAAGAGAAAAATATTCTAATTGTATCTGGTGATAAAGACTTCATACAGTTACAGAAGTATGCAAATGTAAAACAATATGCACCTATACAAAAGAAATTTATAGAAGATGCAAATCCAAAAAGATTTTTACACGAACAGATCATCAAAGGTGATAGATCAGATGGTGTACCAAACATATTAAGTAATGATGATGTGTTTGTGGTAGGTGAGAAACAAAGACCTATCAATAAAAAGAGATTAGAGGAGTGGGCAAATGTAGATAATATTCCATTAGGGTCAGAAACCAAGAAGTTTTATCAAAGAAATAAGACATTAATTGACTTGGAACAAATACCTGAACCTCTAGTAAATACTATTATAAATAGATATATGAGTTATAAAGTGAACAATAGGTCCAAACTATTGCCATACTTTATGAAACATAAACTTAAAGCGTTAATGACTAACATTAATGATTTTTAATATTGCAATATTTGGAGTGAATTATGGCAGAAGAAAAACAACTTACCGAAAATAGACATCCTCAGCTTATGAGTAAAAAGGCGATGGCGGCTGTTAGTAGAACATCTGGCTCATCAAGGCCTTTAGTGCACGAATTATTTACAAAAATTAATAATGCTAAAGACAAAGCAAAGAAGATTGCTGTTTTGAGAGAAAACGATAGTCAATCTTTGAGACAGTTATGTAAGGCAGGTTTTGATCCTAGGATTAAATTTGATTTACCCGCAGGTGACCCACCTTATATGGAAAATGAGGCGCCAGCTGGTACAGAACATACATCTTTATTCAACGAAGCAAAGAGATTATATGTTTATATTGTCGGTGGTAACAACCAAGTTAACAGAGTTAGAAAAGAAACATTGTTTATTCAATTACTAGAGGGTCTACATAAAGACGATGCTAAGGTTCTGTTAAACATCAAAAACAAAAGTCTAAACAAAGCTTTTAAAGGATTAACCGAATCGGTAGTCAAAGAAGCGTTTAATTGGACGGATGAATTTGTGAAAAGATAGATTTTTAGGGGGTTTTCTTATAAAATCCCCTTACGCCCTCCCTAAAAAGTCAATAAAATCAATGACTTTTTGACCAATTTTTTATTTGACATTGACCAATAATCCTTATATACTAAATATATAAACGAGGAGGATATATTATGAAGAAGTTGATTATATTATTAGCCATATTGTGGTGGGGTTTGAGCTCCATTGCCAATTCAGTTAAGGCTGATGAATACAATAAGGCAGTAGTTGCTAATGTAATAACCAATACTATACAAGGCAACAACGTAGATATTAGTAAGTTAATGGAGCAAGAACTACAAAAACTTGCACATCAATTTACAATTGAGTCATTAGTTATTTTACAGAAGTACCTTCCTACAATATTAGAAGGTGTTGCTGCTGAATTAAGAATGAAAGCTGACAAAGAGTTAAAGTGTGAACTCTTAAAAGACAGCGAAATCAAAGACGATTGTTAATTTATTATGCACGAATTTGGTGACATAACATTGTGGGAGTATATTATCTACACATCACTCGTAATGGGTTATATGTGGTTAAAAGGTTATCTATAATGCAAAACAAAAAACAAAAACTATCAGTCATAAAGAAACGACTCAACACAGTATTGAGTAGTAGAGAAAAATATTATACAAATTTTAAAGACATTAAAAAGTATTTCAAACTAATTAATGACACAATCTTTGAAGGTCAACTCTCACCATTTAATCAAATAGAAATTAAACAGATAAGAGATAGAAAAAGATATTGTTACGGATTAGTAGAAGTATTAGAATGGAAAAGAAAAGGGACAAGGGTGTATAGACTACAAATGCAACCAGTCTATAAAAGTAAAAAAGATTTTGTGGACACACTAGGACACGAAATGGTACATCTGTATCAAATGGCTAATAAAGGTGATAGTGGCAATCACAATAAATTGTTTTATAGCTTTGAACCAAAGTTAAAATCAATCGGACTACGACTTTAAATTAAATAGAAAGATTATATTATGAAGAAGGTGAGAGTAAAAAAGTTTAAGGACGCATATCTTAAAAAACCAATAGAAGAATCATTAGAAAAGTTAGAGCAGTTTTTAGAGAAACCTAAAGGCGAACTAGTTTACTATTCTGGTAATCTACAAGAAGATATTTTAAGTAACTATAATAAGAAACAATCAACAAAGTTATTTAAGAGAATGAGTAAATACAGAGAGAATGAACAATTAATATTCTGTCAAAAGAAAATAGATACACTACACGGTTACTATGATTATATTGTGAGGAAAACGTGAGATTATTAAAAAAACATATTGATATATTAAAAGGGTTAGTTAAGGGTAAAGGTATTTACAAAACAAAACTAATACCAAAAGATAAATCAATTAAAGAAATGGAAACTGTAGTTGAGATGTATCTAAAAGGTATCGTTACCTTTAATAACATTACCGAGTTAGAGTTTACTGGACCAACAAAAGAACCTCTGTACAAAGCTTTAAAAATACAAACTAAATTTGATACTAAACAATTAAAATCTTTTATCAAAAAAGGTATGTATGAATCATAAGATTTGGGAAATAAAAAATATACTAAATGATAATGAAAAAGAACATATAGAAAAATATATATTGTCAAATGATTTTCCTTGGTACTTTCAACCAGTATCTACAACAGAGAAGTTTTTATTTTTTAGTCATATGTTAATGCCTAGAGCTGATGATCCTATGGTAACAGATTTTAAAAAATCAGATGAGTTTTCATTTTTTGAAAATATATTATTAAGAGCTTGTGATGCAGTTAATCTAAAAATAAAAACAATGATGAGAGGTTGTTTAAATTTAAATGTTAATTGTTTTGATTATAAACACGGCGACCCACACATTGATTTTAAAATGCCACATAAACTAGGTATAATATATTTAAATGATTGTGAAGGTGATACACATATATTTAAACAAACTTATAAAGACACAGATTTTAAAAACTCTACAATGTCAATAGACGAACATATAAAAAATCCATTAGATTTATTTAAGACAATCAAACCAGAAAAATATAAAGTATTAATATTTGATGGTAAACATTATCACGCTACAAGTTATCCAGCTAAAAATGATAGACGGGTGATTGCAGTGTTTAACTTTCAAACGGAGGATGATTATGGTGAAACAAGCGATAAAAAATAACGTAGTAAAAAAAGTATTAACAGGTATAATGGTGATATTCTTTATGTTTATCATAGGAACATTTTTTCCTAATCCATATACAAAACACTTGATAAAGAAAGATATAGAAAGTTTTTACACACATTGGGCAAATGCATTAGGTTTACAAGAACCATCTTTTGAATATACAAATGATATACAATTTGTTGCTGCTGTTCGTAAGTGTGTTGATTGGGTAAACTTTGAAACACCAAGATTTGAAAGAGTACCAATAGAAATGATTGTTGCTCAAGCAGCATTAGAGTCAGGTTGGGGTACAAGTAGATTTGCTTTAAAAGCAAACAATCTATTTGGTATAAGAACATATGATAAGAAAATACCACATTTATTAATTGAGGGTAGAACTAAATGGAAAGGTTGGGGTGTTAGAAAGTTTGATACAAAATGTCAATCGGTAAAGTTTTTTATAGAACTATTAAACAATCATCCAGCATACGAAGAATTTAGAAATGAAAGAACAAAAATGTTGGTAACAGGACAGTCATTAGATGCTAAGATATTAATTAAGACTTTAAAGGCATATTCTACTACAAAAGATTATGCTGAAAGAGTAAATTGGATAGTTGATGCTATTAGAAAACAAGAAGATAAAGCAAGTGTTATAGATATAAATACTAAAGAGGATTCAAAGGTCGCACCGAAGAACAAACCAAAGGAATAGATGTTTTTAACAATACTAACTTTTTTATCAGCTATTGCTATTTCATTAATAGCAGCTGGTTATTCTATACTTGGATTGGCAACATTGTTTGCTGGTGCCGCAGTGCCAATTATTGCTATGGGTTCTGCACTAGAGATAGGTAAGTTAGTGGCGGCATCTTGGTTATATCATAACTGGCGCTCAGAAATACCTAGAGCATTAAAAGCATATCTATTTTCAGCAATCATAATATTAATATTCATAACATCAATAGGTATCTTTGGTTTCTTATCAAAGGCACACCTAGATCAAGTCAAACCTACAGCAGGTAATATAGAACAAATAGCATTAATTGATAAAAAGATTAAACAAGAAGAAGCAATTATTACAAGAGCAGAAAGAACGCTTGACCAATTAGATAAAGCACTTGATGTTTACATTAGTAAAGAATATGTTAGTAGGGGACTAAAAGAGCGTAAGAAACAAAAAGAAGAACGAGAGTTGTTGAATAAATCAATAGACGAAGCAATGGAAAAAATAGCAGATTTGAACAATTCCAAATCGTCAATAACCATAGAACAATTAAAATTAGAAGCGGATGTGGGTCCATTGAAGTACGTTGCTGAGTTGATTTATGGTGATAATGCACAAGATCATTTTGATTCTGCCGTTCGTATAATCATATTAATACTTATATTCGTATTTGACCCATTAGCTGTACTACTACTAATTGCTGCTAATATATCATTAAGACAATGGCGTATGAGTAGAGAAGATGTAAAATCAAAGAAAAAAGATAACTTGAATACAAGAATAAAAAACTTGGTAAAAAAGAACGATAAGTATAAAAAGAAACAAGCTGTGATATTAAAAGCATTATTTGGTAGTAATGCATCACCAAAAGATTTAGAAAAAATGAACCCTGATGAGATAAAAATTAAAATGAATCAAATAATGGATATGAATAAGGATTGACAAATTGATTAGATTTGTTATAATATAGTATGAAAAGTATAAAATCATTTTTAGTAGTAGGTGGTGGCAGTGCTGGATGGATGACAGCTGCTACACTTAAACACGAATTTCCCGACAAAGAAGTAACATTAATAGAGTCACCTAACATAGCTACTGTGGGTGTAGGTGAAAGTACAGTAGGTGGTATTAAACAATGGACAAACTATTTGGGAATAGATGATAAAGATTTTATGAAACACACCAATGGTAGTTACAAATTAAGTATAAAATTTACAGACTTTTACACAAAAGGTGACGGAGGTTTTCATTATCCATTTGGTCAACCATTTGTAACAGAAAACAAAGCAGTATTAAACGATTGGTATTATAAAAAATATTTTTATCCTGATACACCTAGATCAGATTATGCAGAAAGTCATTATCCACAAATGGCTATGGTCAATTCAGGTAAACTATTTTATCCAAACAATGAATTTGATAAGTTTCCGTTTGATTTTGATAGACACACTGCATATCATTTTGATGCTACAATGTTTGCTATTTGGTTAAGAGATAACTATTGTATTCCTAGAGGTGTAAAACATATTAAAGAAGATATAAAAACTGTAGAGCAAGATGAGAATGGTGTTAAATCATTAAACAATACACACACAGCAGATATGTATATTGATTGTACAGGTTTCAAGTCATTACTATTAGGTGAAACACTAAAAGAAGAATTTACATCTTACAGCGATATGTTACCAAACAATTCTGCTTGGGCAACAAGAAAACCATATACTAATAAAGAAAAAGAATTTGTACCATACACAAATTGTACAGCCATAGAGAACGGTTGGGTATGGAACATACCACAATGGGAAAGAATAGGAACAGGTTATGTGTATTCAGATAAGTTTGTTGATGACGATACTGCATTAAAACAATTACAAAATCATTTGGGTACAGATGAACTAGAGTTTAAAAAATTAAAAATGAGAGTTGGTATACATAAGAGATTATGGGTTAAGAATGTTGCAGCTATTGGATTAGCTGCTGGATTTATTGAACCATTAGAGAGTAATGGATTATATTCTGTACACGAATTTTTGTTTAGATTGTTAAGAAATTTAAAAAGAGATATAGTTACACAGTGGGATAGAGATAACTATACTTTCCAATCTAAAAGATTGTTTAGAAACTTTGCTGAATTTGTGGCCATGCACTATGCATTATCTAATAGAGATGATACAGAATATTGGAGAGCAAATAGAGATAAAGAATGGGAACCTAATATGATAGATTTAAAAGCAATGTTCCACGTAGGTTTCTTTACATATGCTTGTCAAAGAGATTATGATTACCATTATGAAACAGCTGGTGGTCTACAAGCAATTGCTGCTGGTATGAATTGGGGTCCAGGTGATTTCACTACAGCAAAGTGGTTAGATATGTACAATGATAAAAATATTGAAATCTATAAAAAAGAGTGGGACCCTTTCATCAAAGCATTAGACCAAAGAAAACAAAAATGGCTAGATTACTTAAAAAATAAGGATAGTTATATTGATTTTCATAGAAAATACATACATAATTAACCTTGACAAAGGCCCTAAAAAGTGATATATTAAACATATGAATTTAGAATATTGGTTTCCAACTATCATTTCCTATTCAGATTGGCATGGCAAATGTCAACCACTTATTGACCATTGTTATGATTTACAAAAAACAATTGAACGTGGTGGTGATAATTGGATAAGTACAGTTTACAATACACATAGCACACACAATATTATAAATGATGAAAAATTTAAAGAGATAAACGATTGGGCATTGGAACAAGCAAATTTATATTCCGAAAAGATAGGTTCTAAAGACAAACTAAAATATCAAAATGGTTGGTTTAACATTTACAAAAAGAAAGATTTCCAAGAGTTTCATACTCATCCAGGTTCAACACTATCAGGTATTCTAGTGTTGAAAGCAAATCCTAAAACAGATGCTAGAACTATATTTGAAAGTGATGGCTTGGAAAATGTTGATGATTTAAGATGTCAAGTTTTACACAAACTTGTACACTATCCACCAACACCTGGTAGATTGATATTGTTTAGATCATCATTAAGACATAGTGTTGAACAATCTAATAGTGATACTGATAGAATTAGTCTTGCTTATAACTTTGGAAGGATATAAAAATGAATATATTTTACTTGGACAAAGACCCTGTTGTTGCAGCTAGAATGTGCTGTGACAAGCACGTATGTAAAATGATTATTGAGTCAGCTCAGATGTTATGTACTACACATAGAATACAAGACGGTACAGAATATTATGACAAGACAGCCAATGGTAGAAAGATAAAAAGATGGTTACACCCTAACAATAATATGGAAAAGATATTGTACAAAGCAAGTCACACTAAACATCCTAGTACAGTTTGGGTAATGGGTAGTACATACAATTACAGATGGTTGTACAATCACATGCTAGAACTTAATGAAGAATTTAAAAAAAGATATAACCACGACAGAGATCATATGACTATTAGAAAACTAAAAGACATATTGAGAGAACCACCTGATAACTCGCCACTAAATGTTATTGGTAGTGATCCTACACCAGCGATGCCTGATGAATGTAAAATACCTGGTGATGTTGTTGGTTCATACAGAAAATATTATATAGAAAAGAAACGAGCATTTGCTACTTGGAAATCACCATCAGTAATGCCACAATGGTATAAGGAGGCCACACAAAATGACAATATATAGCTCACACGATTGGCGTAAACATACAGACGATGCAATTATAGAAGATGGTGAACACATCTTAAAAGTAAATGATAGCAGAGTTTTGTTTAAAAATCCAAAAACTCTAAAAGAAGAGTCGGTAGATGTTTCACGGCTTGTTAGAGTATTTGTAAATAATAGAGATGATTTAAAAAGAAGTGTAAAATGACAAAATATTTCCACGAAGCAATAGAAGAAGACCAAAAGATATTGGACATAGGATTAAAACAATCTAGGTTACATAAAAATGAAAGACTTGCTAGAGATAAAGGTATGATTAGATTGTTTACACCTACTGAAGAGCAAATATTAAAGGATGGTTTGAATGAGGATAATTACTCTCTACACGATATATTGATGATGGGTTTTAATGAAGAACAAATATTAAGAAGAATAGAGGAAGAAGAAGACGATGCCTAATTATACTTTTGAGAACAAAAGAACAAAGAAACAGCACGATAAGTGGTTATCTATGAGTGAATTAGATACATATTTAGAGAAAAATAAGAACCTTCGTCAGGTTATCACATCAATAAATATAGTAGGTGGTGTCGGAGGCATAACTCATAAGACCGATGGAGGCTGGAAAGACAATTTAAGTAGAATTGCAGAGGCACACCCTAAGAGCGCACTAGCGGCAAGATATGGAAAAAAGACAATCAAACAATCCAAAACAGAACAAGTAATAGCAAAACATAGAAAGAGGAAAAAATGGTAAAAGACTTACCTGATTATATGCGTGGCTTTGATATGGATGAAGACTATGGTTTTACTGCTGTATCCTCTGCACCTAAAACAGATACAGAACAACCAAAAGTAGATTTATCAGCACTTGATAATCAATCTTTAGAATTAGCAAAAGTGAAAGATGATGTATCATCTATTAGATCAATGATGAACGAAGTAATGCAGATCGTTGCAGAAAAAGAAACTGTAACAAAAGAACTAGAAAGTGCAGATGTAAAAAATAGATTTAAAGATATAGAGAAAGTTATATTACCTTTTCTTTACAATCTATCAAAGAGTGATGAACCATATATACATTGGCCAAATAGAGGTCCAATTATTAAGGCTCAAATAGAAAAAATACTCAAATTAACGAGAGGATAAAATGAAACTAACAGACAATTTTTCATTAAAAGAAATGACAGCCTCACAAACAGCTGACAGGCATGGTATAAGTAATAATCCTAGTGAAGACCATATGGATAACTTAAAAAAACTATGTGAAAATATACTGCAAAAAATCAGAAATCATTATGATAAAGTAGTATCTGTGTCAAGTGGTTATAGATCACCTGAGCTGTGTGTGAAGATAGGTTCAAGTATGAAATCTCAGCATGCCAAAGGCCAAGCTGCGGATTTTGAGATATTTGGTCTACCAAATTCAGAACTAGCAAAGTATATTATAGAAAATTTAGACTTTGACCAACTGATATTGGAATACCATAATCCAGAAGAACCTAACAGCGGTTGGATACATTGTTCGTATAAGAATCCTGAAGATAATAGAAAACAGGTATTAAGAGCATACAGAGATGATGCTGGCAAAACTATATACGAACCTTACGATCCTAGCTGAGAGAATGAACGTCTTAATAATGAACAAAAAAGAGAACAAGATAAGATCATAGATCAATATATGCAAAAAGGCATATAAGGTTGACAGATTGATTTTATTATGGTATAATGAATAGATAACATAGGATATATTATGAAATTTAAATTTGTAGATATAGATAAGACTAAATTACCAAAACCTAAAAGACGTAATGTAGGTGGTATTAGATTTTATGAAATAGATGGACAACAATATCCATCTGTGACAACAATTCTGTCTTTAAAGAAAACAGAAGAATTAAAAAAATGGCGTGAGTCAATAGGTGAAGATGTTGCCAATTGGGAAATGAGAAGAGCTGCTAGACGTGGTAATTCCTTACATAAATTAGTAGAAAATTATATAAAGGGTGAAACTCCAGTAACAAGAGATGTATTGCCTTTAGGTATGTTTAGATTAATCAAACCTTATGTTGACCAAATTGATAACATACATTTATTAGAACACCAAATGTATAGTAAGAAGTTAACTATTGCAGGTCAAGTTGATTGTGTTGCTGAATTTAATGGTAAACTATCTGTAATTGACTTCAAATCTGCCAACAAAGAACGACAAGAAGCTTGGGTAGAAAACTATTTTTTACAGACCACAGCCTATGCTATTATGTATGAGGAGTTATTCGGAAAGCCAATAGAACAAATCGTTGTTTTATTAGTGGCTGAAGACGGTGCTGTGCAAGTTTGGAAGAAAGACCCTAAAGATTTTCAGCCTAAATTGTTAGAGAGTATTAATGATTTTTATAAATATTATGAAAAGCAAAATAAGGACAAGAGTTAGGACTAATTACTTTCTTGCGGCCCTTAATAGTAAAGGGAATAATGAAAAAATTAATACTTACAATATACTTACTGTTAATGACAGGAGTATATGCAGAACAAAAAACTTATAATTTTTGGTGGGAATCAATACCAACAGTATGTAGTACCACAAGTGAAATTGAAAGATGGGCTGATGATAACAATTTTACACCTGTTAATGTGAGTTATGGTAAAGAAGGTGGCACAGTAGAAGGTGAGATAGTTTATATGGTTGTATATTGGATTAACGAAAGACAAGAAACATTTGCATCTGTGCAAACGCCACAAGCACCTAATCAAAGCTGTATTGTCTTTAGAACATTTAATTTAAAATTAAATACAGAATTGTTAAAAGGTCAAAATTTATAAAGAATTAATGTTGAAGGTAAGATAATAACTAGTGAGGACGTGGGGGCAGTACCCACCACCTCCACCATTTAAAACACATTGATATGTGCTTTGAGGGGGTGAGTTAGATTCGACTGCTACTAAAACTTACTGGAGTTAATCGTTGACAACGTAAAGTCATTTTAAATGCTAACAATAATTTAGCAATGGCAGCATAATGTCATAGAGGTTTGCCTGTACCTAGCAACAGAAACAGGCATTTATATAGGAGTATAATATGAACCAGTGGAATATAATAGATCACACATTTAAATTTAGAGTAGGTGATTCAGAAGAAAAAGGTGGTTGTACGTTTATTGGTGGGGAATGGAAAGATGTTTCCACTGATGAATTATTTAAAGGTAAAAAGGTAGTATTGTTTAGTTTGCCTGGCGCCTTTACACCAACCTGTTCAGGACAAGAACTACCAAGTTATGATGCAATGTATCAACAATTCAAAGATCAAGGTATAGATGATGTTTATTGTATCTCTGTGAATGATGCATTTGTAATGAATGCTTGGGCTAGAGATTTAGGTATAAAGAATGTCAAAATGATACCAGATGGATGTGGTACGTTTACGAGATCAATGGGTATGTTGGTAAACAAACCTAAACAAGGTTTTGGTATGAGAAGTTGGAGGTATTCAGCTGTAATTAATGATGGTAGAGTAGAACAATGTTTTGAAGAACCAGGATTTAATGACTTCAGCGATGATGATGACCCTTATACTGTCTCTACACCAGAGCATATAATGAAGTATTTACAATCATCAGCACTTGACTCAAATTCAATATAGTGATATAATGAGAATGTCAATTGGCAGGGTGGTGAAGCTAGCGTGAAGCCACCCACAATAGTTTTAGATGCAGGATAAAAATGAATAGTAAAGAATTTAGTTTAGAAATAGAAAAAATAATAAGAGAAAAAAGAGATTTAACATATATGGATGCAATCATATGGTATTGTGAAGAAAATGATATTGATGTTGGTACGGTAAAACCATTAATCAGTAAAACATTAAAACAAAAAATAGAAATGGAAGCACAAAAGTTAAATTTCTTACCAAAGACTGGAGTATTGCCTGTATAATGTATGGTGGATTTGATGTATTTAAAATATATATGGCAGTCAAACTCCATTTTACTACCGATACATATGACTACTATAAATATGGTGGTAAGGTAAATTGTAAGTTAGATACCTTTACAAAAAGAAATGACAGGTACTTTTTTCATAAGTTAAGTACAATGTATAGTAAAGATAACATACTAGATTTTTTTGTATCTAACTTCTTGGCAGATAGTAAGAAATGGGTAGGGAGTTTATTAAGAAATGATGGTAAGGAAGTTTACTTGGAATATAGAAAAGTCAAAGAGGCTTTTGAATACAATTTTAGAAGTGACTGTGTATTCCTTGCTGATGACTTTGGCACTTCTGGTATTTCTTTTGATGGTGGTCTACTCGTACACAACGGCCAACATCCACGACTTCTACGATTATTGCTTCAGAAAAAAATCAGAATACAGACGGCAGTCGTGTTGGATAATATCTTATCGTATTGTAAGAATTGGAATAAAGAAATTAAAGAACGAGTTGTTTGGCCTCATTGGGAAAATAAAATTATTAAATTAAAACCATTTATGAGTTACAATCAAACACAATGTAAACTAATTATGAAAGAGGTTTTTGTTAATGGCAAGTAGGGATCAAAGGGTTATTTGTTTAGGCAACGGAAATAGTAGAAAAGGTTTAGACCTTGATAAGTTATCATTATATTTTACAATGTATGGATGTAATGCCATATACCGTGATTGGACACCAGATGTATTAGTTGCTGTTGACCACGGTATTATGCACGAGATATATCATAGTGGTTTTGGTTATTCTACACCTTGTTACTTTAGAGATTGGACAAAGTTACCTGGCCATGCACACGACAATTTAATTTATAGTGGATTAACAAAAGATGAATTAGATAAAGCAAAAGAATGGGATGTAGTGAGAGTAAATAAGAAAACAACTGAAGAAGAATTTGTTATGCACGGCGCACAAATTAAAGGCATAATAAATGTTCTAACTAGAACAAAAGGTGAAAAGCATATAAAAGAAAAAAAAGTAAACCATGCATCTTTATGTGTTAGTTGGACTAGATCAGATGATAAAGTAAAAGACTTAAAAGAACTTATGTGTAAACCAGATGGTATAAGCCACGACTATGGTTGGTCTGCTGGACCTACATCAGGTTTCATTGCTGTCAAAAGAGAAAAACCAAAAGAGATTTATATGGTAGGCCACGATTTATACAGTGGTACTAATAAAGTAAATAATTTATATGCTGGTTCACAATATTATGTACACGAAGAACATAGTCCTACTCCATGCGTTAATTGGATTAGACAATGGCGTGATTTGATGAATTGGAATCCAGATATAATGTTCTATAAAGTCAATGAATTTAATGATGGTAGAGATAAAATGAATACACCTATAGAAGAATGGAACGAAGTAAAGAACTTGAAGTATATAAACCGAAATGCACTTGACAGATTGTGTCAGATGTAGTATAATGAGATATGTTTGACGGAATAATATACAGTTTACTAAATTGGATTGATAAAACAAGTGCCAGAACTAGGGAATATATGATAAAAAAATCATTACCTAAACCTTGTATATCAGCTGAGGAGTGGGCTAAAGATCATAAGAAGTGGAAAGAAAATCAAAAATAGAACCTTTTACTCTTATAAATAATAATGATACCGATTATACAGGTAACACAAATACAATAATACAAGGAGAATACGAATATGGACTTTGAAACATTAAAAACAAGCAGAAGTAATTTTGAGAAACTTACCAAAGCAATAGAATCAAAATTAGATAACAACGACAATCAATCCAAAGACAAATATACTGACGAAAGAATCTGGAAACCAGAGTTAGATAAAACTGGTAATGGCTATGCTGTTATTAGATTTTTACCTGCAGTTTCTGGCGAAGATATGCCGTGGACTAGAGTATGGTCACACGCATTCCAAGGAACAGGTGGTTGGTATATAGAAAACTCACTAACAACTTTAAATCAAAAAGACCCTGTGTCAGAAGAAAATACTAGACTATGGAATACTGGTGTTGAATCTGACAAAGAGATTGCTAGAAAGAGAAAAAGAAAACTATCTTACTTTGCAAACATACTAGTGGTTAGTGATCCTAAAAATCCTCAAAATGAGGGACAAGTAAAATTATTCAAATTCGGTAAAAAGATATTTGATAAGATTGCTGAGAAAATGAGTCCTGCATTTGATGATGAGAAGGCTATCAACCCATTTGATTTTTGGGAAGGTGCAAACTTTAAATTAAAAATCAGAAAAGTTGATGGATATTGGAATTATGACAAATCTGAGTTTGAAGCTGTAGCAAAAGTTGCTGATAGTGATGACGCTATCAAAACTATTTGGGAAAAACAGTATGCTCTAAAACCTTTCTTGGCACCTGATAATTTTAAAACCTATGATGAACTCAAAGAGAAACTGATTAGGGTTATTTCAGGTACTAGAAAAGCTGAAACGGTGGAAAATGTAGACCTCCCTCCTCAAACCAACGGTTCAGTTAAAAGTAAACCTGTAAGTGCTCCTTCGGCTAGCGATGATGATGACGATACGTTGTCTTATTTTAGTAAATTAGCTGAAGACGAGTAATCTCTCTCAAATTACATTTACTTTAAGGGGTGTCCAGCAATGGGCATCCCTTTTTTTATGTATAAATATATACAATGGCCAATATATTAGATAGAATTAACACTAGAGATGGTGGTATAGATAGATCAGCTGAATGGTATAGAAACACTGTTCGGAAACTAGGTACCAGAGTAACTGCAAACAAAATGATGCAAGATGGTATACTAACTAATAGACCAAACATTGGATTATTGAACTTATTTTATTATGACCCAAAGTATAAAAAGACTTTACCTTATTATGACATATATCCATTAGTATTACCTTTAGATGTTATACCTGGTGGGTTTGCTGGAATAAACTTTCATTATCTAGCACCATTACAACGATTTAGATTATTAGAAAGATTAGAAAGTTTTAAAAATAAAAGACGTATTGATAACAAAACACTATTGAACGTAAATTTAAGTAGAGTGAAGAATATACCAGAGGTCAAACCAATAATAAAAAAGTATCTGTTTAACCACGTTAGGTCAAGGTTCTTAAAAGTAGATTTAACACAAGCGGCATATGCAATATATCTACCTGTACAAAGGTTTCAAAAAGCATCTGCACAAAGTGTTTATAGACAAACCAGAGAGGCAATGGAGTAATGGCAATATTAAGAGGCGGTAAAAGAATTGGTGGTTTTGATATTAGAATAGGTTTACCTAGAGATAGAAGCTTAGATAATGTCAATAACGATGCACGATTTAAACAACGAGCTGGTGGTAATCCTGAAACTACAATGGGTAGATTTCAAGCTATGGTTAATGAGAGTGAGGGATTTGCACGTAAGGCAAGATACTATGTTGAGTTTTACTTACCAAAAAGTATTCCAATAACAGGTGTAAATGCTGGTGATGAGAACAATGAAGTAAGTGGTGTATCTGTAGAACAACAAATGGCATTCAAACAACAAGGCGAGATGAATGCTGTACAAATGGCTAATGCTAGACGAGTACAAGCATTTTGTAATTCTATATCTATGCCAGAGAAAGAAATTCAGACCAAAGAAATCAAACACAATGGTCCTCCAAGAAGATTTGCATATGACTACAAGGCAACAAGTATAGATGCCACGTTTTATGCAGATAAGTTTATGAGAGAACGTAGTTATTTTGAGATGTGGCAGAATGCTGCATACAGTAATACTACACATAACTTTAATTTCTATGACAATTATGTATCTGATATGAATATATTTCAGTTAGGTAGTTTTGAGAGTAGAAACGAAAGAGATGATGTAACCTATGGAGTTAAATTGTTTGATTGTTTTCCTAAAATTGTTAGTAAAGTAGATTATGCTCATACGGCAAACGAGATACAAACTTTTAGTGTATCGTTTGAATATAGAAATTGGGTTAATTACTTTATTGATAAAGCAGGACAAGTAGAATTAGGAACACCAAACTTTAGAGATGTAACAGTGAAAAGTGGTGGTGGTCCTTTTGGTGGTTTACTCGGTAAACTACCACCAGAGTTAAGAAGAGCTGGAACAGAAGTGTTACAAGGTATCAAACGAAGATTACCTATTGGTGGCATTACTGGTGGAAGAGTATTCCCACCATTCCCTAACTTCCCACCTCTAAATATATAATAAGGAGTTATAATGACATTACCAAAAGTGGATGTGCCAACTTATGAATTGACATTACCTTCTGAAGATAAAAAAGTTAAGTTTAGACCTTTTTTAGTCAAAGAAGAAAAAATTTTATTTGTTGCAATGGAATCCAAAAACAATGCAGAGATGGTCAATGCAGTAAAAGAGATCATAAACGCTTGTACATTTAACACATTGAACGTAGACAGTTTACCTTTATTTGATATAGAATATTTGTTTTTAAATATTCGTGCCAAATCTGTGGGTGAAGTTGCTGATTTCAAGGTTATTTGTCCAGATGACAATAAAACATATGCAGATGTAAAAGTTGACTTATCTAAAGTAGAAGTGCATGTGGAAGAAAACCACACAAATAAAATTGTGGTAGACGAAAGTAGAAAACTAGGTATGGTGTTGAGATATCCAACGCTTAAGAATTACACAGTAGGGAAAGACATTAACACAAATGATGTAGATAACGTATTTACAGTGTTGATAGATTGTGTGGACCATATATTTGAAGGCGATAAGATATACCCAGCAAAAGATACTACACCAGAAGAAATCAAAGAATTTGTTGAAACTATGACACAGGATAGTTTTGTAAAAATAAAGAAATTTTTTGATACAATGCCAAAATTAAAACAAGTGATAGAGGTAGAAAATCCTAACACAAAGGTAAAGAGTACAGTGACCCTGCAAGGGTTACAAGATTTTTTCGGGTAAGCCTCTCACACAATTCCCTAGAGGCCATATTTGAAACCAATTTTGCCCTTGTGCAACATCATAAATATAGTTTAAGCGAGCTTGAGAATATGATACCTTGGGAAAGGGACATATATGTCAATATGTTAATAAATTATATAAAAGAAGAAAACGAAAAGAGAAGGAACGCTAATAAATGATACAAAGAATTAAAAACTTATTCGGATCAGGTTGGTCTGGTATAAAATATGGTATAAAACAATTATGGCACTTTATTGAGGTAGAGATACCTGAATTGATGTCAAACTGGAGATTAGTACCACGTCTATTAATGGTCGCTTATGCTTGGGCATTTTTAGATGTAATCAATTGGTTTATGATGTTAGAGAATCCTAACAACGCACAAGCAGGGTTAGTGTCAGTAGTAGTTGGCGCAGGCGCTGGTTGGTTTGCAATATATGTTAATGGTAAACCATCAAAAGTTAAAAACAAAGATTAATAAATGGCTAAGGTTTCAGATTTAGATAAAGATTTAGAAGTTACGGTACAACCGGAACAGGTTAATGCTAAGAACGTAATGGATGAAGAACAGAAAAAAGAGTTTTTTAAAACATTCCGTGATGCATTAAATGCTAAAATATCTGATTTAGATTTAGGTAAATATTTTACAAGTATAGGCACATCTATAACTGCTGCAGCTGAGAAGACAGTATCTACATCAATGTTATCTGCTATACCTAATATTACAAATGAGTTACAAGAAATATCTGAAACCTTTGCTAAAGGTTCTGACAAGAATTACGAAAATGCACTTGACAGATTACAAAAAATAGTAGATAAGACTGGTATAAATCTATTTCAATTTAGTCAACGACTAGGTAATAATTTTGATAGATTAAGAAAAGCATTTGAGGCAAGAAAAGAAAACATATTAGCTGTTAACAAAGAACGAGAAATATTAAGAGAAAAAGGTATACAAACCAAAGTTGTTGAAAATCAACAAAAGAAAGAATTAGAAATCAGAGTATTGACTAATAGACAATACAAAGAAGAAGTTAAAAAGCTTGAGAGAGATGAGAAATTACAACGAGATGTAGAGAAACAGTTTATAAAAGATAGAGAAAAACTATTAAGAGAAGAAAAACTGACAAAGAGACAGTCAGAAAGTATCATCTCTAAACAAGAGAAGATAACAGAAAGCAAAGAGCTTTTAGAAGAAAGACGACAAGATTTAACAGGTCAACAAGGCGAGGGTGATGAACGTGGTGGAATTCTTCAAGGCGCAGGTAGATTTTTAAGAGGTGAATCTGGACCAGAGATATTAAGACCAATCACTGCAACGTTTGGACAAACATTGATGGCGCCAATGGAAGCATTCAATCAATTAAAAGATCAAACTATGATGTTGGGTAGATCATTTGCAGGTTTATTCAAACCATTAGGAAGTTTGACAAAGATATTTGCATTTATGAGTAGAACATTATTACCTATCATTATAGCATTTATAGGTATCACTGCTGCTATTGTAGGTGTTATTGCTTTGTTTAAGAAGTTAAAATCAATATGGCCATTTAGTCTTATAGGTGGAGGAGATGAAACACCAAAAGAGAAGGCAGAGAAGTTAGCAGAAGCAGAAAAATTTACTAATTCAGAAATGCCTATGGACGCATTTGATGATGGTAATGCACCAACAATCAGTTCAGAGTTTCAAAAGAATGAAAGAATAAAGAACCAAGATGGTGACGCTACAATTAGAAACTCAGAAAACTATGATTTTATAAAAGGTGAATATAAACCAGGATTTAAACCTATCAGTTCTACAATGGATTTACAACCACAAAATCTAAAATATATGGTACCTGAAGGTGATGCACAAAAGTCTATGGAAACAATACTTACAAACATAGCACCTAACAATGTAATCAATTCAAGTAAATCAGAAACAATGGTGGCTAATTCACCACACAATAACGATAGAACATTTAATATATTAAATGGTGGTTTAGAAGTTTAAAAAGTAACACCTAAATCTTTCTCTGTCATAATCTTAAATTTCATATTATTATCTTCACAAAAGGACATTGCTGCTTGCCATTTGGCTTGATTTTTAATCCACTCAAATTGCTCTCTCATAAAACTTTTAGTTTTACGTTTAGGCGTTTTTGGTTTCTTGCATTGACGTGATGGTTTTACTTCTATCATATACTTTTCACCACTTTTAGTCTTACATAAAAAGTCAGGAAAGTATCTATGATTTTTCTTATCAATAGGTGAACGATAAATTACAGACATTTCTTCACTAGCCCAACTAATAATATCATCAGTTTTATCCAAATAAACCATAAGTCTTCTCTCTAATAATGACCTATATACTATTCTATTTGAATCACCAATGTATTTCTTTGGGTGCGTGGGTCTATATAAACCTTTAAAACTTCTTCTGTATTTCATATAAATATACTCTGTAAGGATATTTATCTATGAATTTTAAAAGTAAAATTTCAAGCGTTGTCAAGTCTAATCTATCAAATCTAGTAGGTGGTTTCTCATCAAGTATATCTGGTTTTATAGATGGCGCTAAGAACAATGCACAAACAAATCTAGCTGCGGCTAAATTGTTAAATAAATCACCACTGGAAATAAGTGATGATACACCTACAGCAGTAATCAAACAAAACCCATATGAATATGGTACAGTTTATTACCCAACAGAAATATCAAATTTAGGTGCTGGGCACTATATGATATTTGATATAATAATGTTAAAGCATTCACAATTCAAAAGTGGTACATTTCAAAATGGTAATTATATCAAGTCACCTAATCTAGGCAGTGATCTAACAGGTGATATTGTAGGTGAAAAAGGAAACAGTACTGCTAAGAATTTTAAGGACAGAGGTGTATTAAACAGATTAACCAAAGTCAACACAGGAATTAACAAAAGAAACAACACACACAATCACGTTACAGATTCTATAATACTTTATACTCCACCACAAGTAAAGACAACCTATGCTGCCAATTACGATCAGGTAGAAACAGGTAAAGCAGGATTTGCTGTACAACAGGGATTTTCAGGTATGTTGGATACTGTGGGGAGTATAAGTGGTGATCTATTAAAAGATGCATTGAATACAGCATTGACATTGATACCAGGCGTTGGTGATCTAAATGCTGTTATTGACAAGTCATTAGGTAGAGCTAGAAATCCTAATATGGAAATGGTGTTTAAGAGTGTACCAATGAGAGAGTTTAATTTCACATTTGAATTTGCACCTAAAAATCAAACAGAATTAGATAATGTAGATAAAATTATCAAACTATTTAAATTTCATATGCAACCAGAAACATTAGCTGGATCTGATTACTTTAGAGTACCATCAGAATTTCAGTTGACATATATGTATATGGATAAACTAAATGGTTATATACCAAAGATCAGTAGATGCGTGTTAAAGACTATGGAAGTTGACCAATCACCAGAAGGTGTATTTACTACATTTTCTGCTGATGATAGAGGTGCATTTCCTACACTTACAAAAATGACATTGACGTTTAGTGAGACAGAGGTAATGACCAAACAGAAAATAACAGAAGGCTTTTAATGTATTTTTCTATGTTCCCAAAAGGCTATTACGATTTAAAGGGTGACGGTAATCCTAAAATAGTTACCGACCTAATGAGGCGTGTAAAAGTTAGAGCAAAAATAAAAGATGAGGCTAGTCTATACGATAGTTATGATGTGACAGATGGTGACACACCAGAAAGTATTGCATTCAAGTTTTATGGTAACTCTGAATTACATTGGGTTATACTTATGTTGAACAATGTAACAGATAGATATTATGGTTGGCCACTAACAACATTTGAATTTGAGAAAATGATGGGAGAGAAATACGATAATGCAGATGGTATACACCATTATGAAAAAGTACAATCAAGTGGACCACAAACATCACCAGATTACTCACACCTAATAGAATGTAAGAGTACAGACGTAGGCTCACTGGTAGTATCAAATAGAGAATACGAAGACAGAGAACAATTTAAGAAAAGACAAATTAGATTATTAAGTCCAGGTGTATTGCCTGCACTTTTAGAGGAATTTCAATCATTGATAAGTCAATAATATGTATGCAAAAATCAATCCAAACGAATTAAATAGACCAGGCGATTTTACAATCAACGATATTCGCCTTGTATCCTACCAGAGTGTAGATGGTGATAATATACCAAAGAAAATATCTATCAAAACTCTAGTCACAGAGATAAACATATACGAGTCTATATTCAACAAACATTTATCTGGTAGCTTAATCTTAATTGATGCACAGAACTTGTTAATGAAATTACCTATTACAGGATTTGAACGTATAGAATTTTCTGTACACACACCATCAATGGGTAAAGGCTTTGACTTTAGAGATAAGACAGGTCACCCTATGCATATCTATGCTGTAAAAAATAGAAAGAATTTAGAACAACAAGGTACTATGATATACCAATTGATGTTCTGTTCAAAAGAGATGATAAGAAACGAAAGAGTGAGGTGTGTAAAACCATATCAAACTAATATATCAGATATGGTGACTGACATAGTAAGAGATAAAGATGGTTTCAATTCACAAAAAGATTTATTCGTAGAACCAACAAGAGGTGTATTTGATTTTGTGTGTCCGAGAGTAAGACCACACGAAGCAATAGACTTATTAAGTAAGAAAGCACAAAGTGAGAAACACCACAACGCTGGTTATATGTTCTATGAAACAAGTTATGGTTACAATTTTAAATCGTATGAATCATTACTCGCTGGTACCAACGCTGTCGCTAGACCAGTTGTTGCTAGATATGAATACAAGACAATCGGACAACGAGATGAAAAAGGTAACAAAGATGTAATATCAGATATGCAAGTGATTATGGATTACAAAGTCATAGAACAAACAAACACATTGAAGAACAGCCGTAATGGTGTATATGCTAGTCGTCTAATATCACACGATGCATTTAATAAAAAGTTTGATGTTATAGACTTTGACTATCATAATGAATATGAGAAGTCTTTCCATACAGAACACGGACAAGACGGAGGCAAGACAGAGTATAAATCAATTGCGCCTATGGTTAATGTAGAAGACCAGAAGTTTGTATCAGATTATCCAGAAGGTGTATTAATATATAAATCAGATACATCAAACAAATTTGAAAGCACTGCAGGTTTTGACAGTAAAGTAACACATCAAAAAAGAATGTCACAAAAGATGGCGTTTGAATCATTTAAATTAGAACTGACACTAAATGGATTTACAGGGTTATCTTGTGGTGATTTAGTATCAGTAGTATTGCCTGCATTTACCCCAGCAGACGATGGCAATCCATTAGATACAGACCCATATATGAGTGGAAGATACCTAGTATCTACTATCCACCACGAAATTTCACCTACGTTTAACAAGCATATAATGAACGTAGAAGTATGTAAAGACGCCGTAAGAACAGCATATCCAGACGAAGTAATAGATACGTTTACTGGCAAAGAAAAAGAAGACAGAGGAGTTATTAACCAATATACGATAGATGAATTACTCGTAGATGGTCACAATCCAAAAATAATGGGATAATCACCGAGAATCGCTCGGGCTATGAAGGTGGCTATAGACGGCAAGAAATGAGAGATAAAACACTTATGAACGGTAAGAACAATACAAAAACGAAGAAAGAACTATGTAAGTATTATGTAGATAAGATACTCATAATGGTTCTCTCAACATATCACAAAGGCTACGGAAGCCTGCTTAGATCACATATTATCGGCGCTAATCAGTGTATTTTCAATGATAAAGGCCGAGATGCGTACACATATATACATAATACACAATATAACGAGCTGTGCGTAGGCTTAATTAAAATGGTTAAAAATAGTGCAAAGCCAAGCAGTCTTAACGAACGGCCTATCGGCAGAGGAGTTTCAATATGAGTGAGTTTTTAGGAAGTAAATTTATCTGGTGGGTTGGTGTGGTGGAGGACCGAAGCGATCCACTTAAATCTGGCCGTGTGCGTGTTCGTATATTAGGGACGCATACTGATAATAAAACTACACTGCCTACAAATAGATTGCCTTGGTCTCAATGTATGTTGCCGGTTACGTCTAGTGGGATTAATGGCATTGGCTGGAGTAATCATAGTTTAGTTGAAGGCTCTTGGGTGATGGGATACTTTAGAGATAATGAACGTAATGAGGCTGTGGTTATGGGATCGTTGCCAGGGAAACCAAGCGAATTAGCCGAGCCATCAAAAGGCTTCTATGATCCAAATGGAATTTATCCTAAGCACAAGAATGAGCCGGATGTCAACAGACTTGCAGTAAATGACGCAGCCAATCCCCATCTCAGCTTGACATTAAGAGAAGCCACAAGAGTGTTAAATGTGCCTAGTGCAGACTTTAATATCACTACGGCTGCAGATGGTTCTATTATGGCTGCATCGGATAATACAACGTGGGATCAGCCGGCTATACCATACGCAGCTGTCTATCCATACAATAACGTATATGAATCCGAATCAGGCCATCTATTGGAGTTTGATGACACGCCGCCAACGAATCCAAATACAGATAATGAGATAAGACACGAAAGAATACACCTACGTCACAGAACAGGGAGCTCATATGAATTTCATCCTAACGGCACAGTTGTAGAATTAACAAAGGGTGACAAATATACAATTACTGATGACAATAGCTATAGCTCTATTACAGGCAATAGCGACATATCAATTGACGGCCACCATAAGCTGTATATCAATAAGAGTGGAACATTAAACAATCACTATGACATACAGATAGGAGCCAACGCTAATATCAATATACAAGTAGATGATGGCGACATAAACGTAGTCACAGTAAAAGGCAAAGTAAACGTAAACAGTGCTGGTGATTATAATTTAAAGGTTGGTGGCAATATGAATGTAACGGTGGCCGGCTCTGTATCAGAAACAGTGGAAGGCCAGCACACCAGCAACACCACAGGCAATAGAACAATAAGAGCAAACCAGATAGATTTAAATCCATAAGGGTGGCCAGTTAAATAGTAATAGCTAGCCGTAATCTATAAAATCAAGTAACGGCATCGGCATATATTAGCATCTAGTATCTTTAGTGTGTTAAAATTTTTAATATTATATATAGCCTTGTAGGGTTGGCAGAGAAACTCAGAGTACCACTTAAAGTAAGGCTTTATCTTATAAATAATACTATACAAAATCAACACAAAATTTTTTCGTATATATTTTCCTCTCAAAAGGCTGGTTATATAAAAGGACTATAAACTATGCCCAAATTCAAATCTATCAAAGATATTAAGAAACGTGCTCCGAAAGTACCAGATTATACTTGTACGGACATTGACAATGTTATATCAAAGATTGAACGTATAAGTGAAACAAAGACGACTATTCCTAAAACTACACGAAAGCTATTGATTCGTAAATTAGAACGATTAAGAAACAGCAATGAGATATTAAGAGATTCTGGTAAGTATTGGTATGAGAAGTTTAGGGCCTTATTTAAGAAGATTTATGGTTAGCCAGCGAGCAAGATTCTCGGAGTGTATTCAGCATTGACTTTTCTCTATAAATATGTTATAACTGCACCATATGGCACATATATTAAATAATCCAAAATACGGCGAAGGACACAAGGTTGTTCTAAAGGATAAACTTGCCGTCAGCGCAGATACACAAAAAGAGATAATGAAATATGGTTATCAACCTGGTAAGTCTATCTTTGTTATGACTAAACGAAAACAACGTCCAGATATGGTAATACATTTAACAGATGCTAAAACACACGAATATATGATAGATGAAAAAAACAAGTGTATATTGTTTTATGGAAGTGACAGTGTGTTTAATGCTACGTTTAATCACTTTGGTAAACAAGGTCGTAGTAAAACAAAAGAAACAACCACTGCTAAAGAATTAATCTCAATGTGTGTAATTCAACAATATATGGAAAATGGTAAAACTGTAGATGAAGATTTTGCCTATGATTGTTTGCCTTCTAATTTACACGAATACTATGATAAGATGTATTACGAAAGTGCATTGAAACAATTAAAGGCTTTACAACTTTCATTTAGTAAGAATTTTGGTAGTGCAAAGTTAAGAGGTTATGATTATGAAAGACAACAAGACAAATTAACCAAACCAATGTACAAGCACGCTAATACGTTAACAAAGTTATTAGCCGATAACTGGAATCCTGGTGATGTATGGATGATTAAGAAAGGTTTTAGATTTGACAATATATTAAAGTCTAAAACAACAGCAGAGTTAAATGCACATTTAAAAGATGCATTTAAGAAAAAAGATTTAATTGGTATATCTCTTAAACAAGTGTTAACACCATCAGCAAGACAGATGACATTGAATTTAGATAAAGCAGAAGATTTAAATATGGACTTTGCTCATAAGTATGCACAGATTACACAAACCTTTAACAACTGTATGGTTTATACTAATAGTGGATTTGGTGCACGTCTTGGTTTCAAAGGTGGTCAACGTGTACAATCATTATCTTTAGAAGGACGTAATGAAGGTGCCAAATCATTTGCTGGTGCTATTGACGCTAAAGGTTATGTGGCTTTTGTAAAAGAGAAATATAACTACACATTAAGAAATGGTAATAAAGTAAATTTATCAATGGATGAAAGTAAAGCATTAAATGAAATAAAAATGGTTTATAGTAAATATACACCAGCTAAATTATCTGTGAAGTTTAAAAGTTTACAAGAAGTTTTAAATGCTTACAAGAGTGCAGATAATAATACAAAAGAAAGATTTTGTAACTTTGCTTCTTATCTATACAGTTTCCTAGTATTACCTGATACGCCTAAAAAAAGAACAGAACACTATACTTGGTGTTACTTTGTTTCAAAGAAGATGACACCAGCTGGTGGTGTTTATATTCTTATCTCTGAATAATGAAACCTACAATAAAAGAAAGATGGAAGAAGGCTTGTACAACAGATAATGTAATTGACTTCTCTGTTGATGTAGGTCTAATTGCTTTTGACGTATTATCAAGTCCTATATTAATAGTTGTAAGAGTCTTTCGTTGGGCAATGAATAAATGGGTAAATGGTTATATTAAAAGATTCTTAAAATGGTTTGCACATAAGGTACTTCGTTTATAAATAAAAATAAACTTTGTACAAAAAGCGAAGCGAATACACCTCCTATCAACCCAACTCACCACTCACCATCTATTTCCGTAAGCTAATTGAAAAAGATATAAATAATAATACAATCGTTTATCCTAAAACGGACGGAAGTAAACCATCAAGGTTGAAGAAACGCTCTTTTAAAAGGAGAAAGTATGGACTTAATAAAAGACCTACGAGCTCTCAAAAAAGAGAAAAGTAAAGAAATCTCTGCTAGAGCTCAATTAAGAAAAAGAAGTAAAG